>Ga0307986_10001497_pt1 | contig 16937 bp, 19 predicted proteins | sample EllFjometageno82_FD_203170 | JGI IMG/M metagenome (GOLD analysis project Ga0307986, IMG submission 203170) | Marine microbial communities from Ellis Fjord, Antarctic Ocean - #82 | ecosystem: Environmental > Aquatic > Marine > Unclassified | place: Southern Ocean | collected 2014-10-09
CTCATTATTTAACATTAGCATTACAATGTGGAGGATCTGATGGTTATTCAGGTATTTCTGCCAACCCATCCTTGGGTGTTGCTGCAGATTTTCTTGTAAAAAATGGCGGAAGTTCAATTTTATCTGAAACTCCAGAAATTTATGGAGCAGAACATTTGTTGATCAATAGAGCTACCAACAAAGAAGTAGCAGATAAGTTAATAAAAAAAATTGAATGGTGGAAACATTACACAACTATCAACAATAGTTCGATGGACAATAATCCTGCGCCTGGAAATAAAAAAGGTGGGCTGACAACCATACTTGAAAAATCTTTAGGTGCTGTTGCCAAAGGCGGTAATTCAATTCTTAAAGATGTTTTAAGTTATGCAGAACCTTTAAAAACTAAAGGATTTAATTTCATGGACTCGCCTGGCTATGATCCTGTTTCTATAACTGGTCAAGTTGCTTCGGGCGCTAATATTATTTGTTTCACAACAGGGAGAGGATCTTGCTTTGGTTGTAAACCAGTCCCTAGTCTAAAATTAGCAACAAACACTATCATGTTTAATAAGATGAGCGAAGACATGGACATTAATTGTGGCACAGTTATTGATAGTGATGAAACAGTAGAACAAGTAGGCCAAAAAATTTTTGAACTAATTTTAAAAACTGCATCCGGATATAAATCTAAAAGCGAGATGAATGGCTATGGAGACGAAGAGTTTAATCCATGGCAAGTTGGCGTAGTAATGTAATGCCAGTTAAAAAGCTATCCACGTCTATAATCATATTACTAGCCTCGTCTGCATATTTCTTATTTGTTGCAATGGATACTTTGTCTAAATATATGACCCAACATATTGAAGTGAATCAACTCATTTGGGGCAGATATTTTTTTCACTTAATAGCCATGTTAATTTATTTTTCAATTTTTAAACCAAAACTAGACTTAAAAAAGAATTTTAAAATCCAGATAGTAAGATCGGCACTTCTCATTTTTGCAACCTTTTTAATGTTTAATGCCTTAAAACTTTTTACTTTAGTAGACATATACGTTCTCTTTTTTACAGCACCATTAATCTTAGCGTTGCTTTCGGCATTATTTTTAAAAGACAATTTGAGTTTAATTGGATGGATTCTGATGGGCTTAAGCTTTATAGCTATTGTTTATACACTTGGTCCCAGCATGAAAGTGATGTCAGTTAAAGTTGCTTTCCCTTTTCTTATTCCAGTCTGTTGGTCACTTTATCAGTTTTTTACTAAATTAATTTCAAATAACAGGGAACCATTTGTTGCTGTTTTTTATAGTGGCTTAGTGGGAAGTATTATTTTCTCCATTTATAGTTTCAGCCACTGGAACGCCATAGAATCTAACTGGATATGGTTTGGTCTAATTTTACTCGGTGTTTTTGGTTTTATTTCCCATTTGATCCTTGTCTATGCGATACAGCTCTCCAATCTTTCTTTTGTAGCAAACTTTCAGTATTCACAACTTGTATGGTCATCGATTTTAGGATTAGTAATATTTGGCACACCAATTGAGCAAACAAGAGTATTGGGAATGATTGCAATAATAATTTTTGGGGTTTTGTTTGTTAAATATGAATTAAGTAAAAAAGTTTAATCTTTCCACTCAGGTTTTAATTTATTTAAAAAAGCAGTGATACCTATTTTTGCATTTTCACTATCTAGTAATTTATAAAAAGAATTTCTTTCTTGTTCAAAATCACTACTGATACTTAAATCATTACTAATTAATTTTTTAATTTCTATTAAACTTGATTTTGGTTTTTGAGCTATTTTTTTCACAAATTTTATTATTTCTTCAGAAAAATTATCTTTATCCAATAAAACACTTACAAGGCCAAGCTCATAAGCTCTTTGTCCTGAAATAATTTCTCCAGTCATACAAAGTAAGTTAGCATTGTGTTTACCAAGATAATGCTTCAACTTTTGTGTTCCACCTATTCCAGGTAATAAGCCCAAGCCAACTTCAGGTTGACCAAAGCTAGATTCTTTAGTTGCAACAATAATATCGCATAACAAGGCAAGTTCCATACCCCCGCCTAAAGCGTACCCCTCTACTGCCGCCACAATTGGAATATTAATTTCTCTTATCTTATCAAAATAATTAAAGAGACCTTTAGATTTAGCAGATAGCTCATTTAAGCTATTAAGTTCTTCTATGTCAGCGCCAGGGGAAAAATTTTTTCGATTTCCTAGAATCAAAACTACTCTAATAGAAGAGTTCATTTCTAGCTCTTTTAAACCTTCGTAAATTTCTTTAGATGTTTCTATATTTAAAGAATTATTCTTCTCTTTTCTGTTAAGAGTAAGAAAACCTAAATTTTTATCAGTACTAATAATTATATTTTTATATTTTTTCAAAATTATTTTATATTTTTTTTAAATACTATATCTGAATATTAGAATTAAAAAGCCTACAGAACCTACTTAACTCAAAAAACCCAGGTTGGTGTCTCTTAATCCTTATGAAACCCAATATGGTCTTAATAGGTCTTATAAAAAAAATATTAAGGCTATATTTAACCTAATGGACGCACAATATAAAAAAAATAATCCTCAAATAAAAATGAGAGATGATACATCTAGTGTTACACAACCTAAAACAGCAAGACCTAATATCGATCATTTAATAAAAAGAATACTCGTTGAAAAAAGAAAACAAGAAAGAATAAATCTTTTTACTTTCTTACTTATTTCGGTAGGCATCGTAATAATGGCGCTCGTTCTTTTTAATTAAACAGATTATAATTCTCAATTTAAGTTCTAAATTAGATCTATTCAAAGCAAATACCAAGAAAACATCAATAGAACCACTATCCTACAGTGTTGACATGTTGTTAATTTAGGTCCTATTTACCTAAAATGAACACTAAAAATAAAATTAGAAACAAATGCAAATAACATCACAAAAGAACATAGAAAAAATAATTTTAGAAAACTATATAGAGTATCAGTACTTGTTTGTAGAGTTTCAGTCTAACTTTTTATCAAGATTGCACTCCAGATACCAAAGCGTAGAAAATGGTAATCTTGTTTTGTATTTTGAAAAACAAAACCACCAAGATATTTTAAGACAAAAAGATTACGATCTTAATTATAATATTAGCTATGAAAGATTTTGGGAAAATCATAACAAATCTAGCCCCAAGCGAATTCCCATAGTAAAAATTGGAAAAGATACATTTTTACCAAAAGAGACAGCCAGAAGAAAAATTTTACAACTTATAAAACAAAAAGTGCTTAATAAAAAAAATAAAAATATTGGGTGGTTGCCTAGTGAGCAGCATAAAATGAGTTATAATTTAGTCTTTAGTCAAGAAATAAAAGGCCTGTGCAAATTAATTAATTATATTTGCAAAAAAATTAACCTTTTTATTTCTGAAGAAGAAATAACAAAAGAGATAAAAGAAAAGTTTAATTTTTATTGGTTTCACTATCTAGGAGTTCAACTTGAGTATATTAAAGAGTGGAACAGAAAATTTAATGATCTTGAAATTATCCTCATATTTTTACAAGTTGCACATTTATTTACATCAAAAGTAAAAGAAAAAAATTTATCCCACAAAGACTTATATGATAATCCAAGTTTACTTAAAGAATTTGTAAGTTCAAGCGTAAGCGCAACCTCTATATCTGAAATTACCAGTATACCAAGAGCAACTTGTGTTCGAAAACTAGATATTTTAGTAAAATTGAAAATAATTTCACAAGATAAAGTTTCAAAGAGATATTATATTATTCCTGAAGCCATAACAGAAAAAGCAATTTCACAAAAATCGACTGAAAGAATAGTTAAATTATTTAGTGAATTTTTTTTTATTTGTATACGAACAATAAGTGCTAAAATTTGATGCTAATTAAAGTTAAAATAGACAAACAAGCTGAGCCAAAAAAAACAACTAAAACCGTAGTGTAGAAATTATACTTTTTATCTTTATTTAATCTTTTGTTTAAATCGTTAATATCTACTCTATGTGAGCGTTTGTTCTCATCCCTCTTTAAATGTTTGAACTTCTCTGAATGAAGATCGTATATTATATGTCCTTTAAAACTCATATTATCATTATTGAAAACGATTAATGGTTAAGTGTCAATTATTTCTATAAAGAAATTTTTACCTCAAAAGAAAAAAGACTATATCTTGTGTTAGAAATTAATATTAATACTTCATGCGCATATACTTGGACAAGTGTAAACTCAAACTGGTGTGTTATTCATTTATTTAGTTAATGGTATTAAAATTTAATACTACTGCTTCATGTATTGATTGATACTTTTTTTAATCTTATCAAAAATTTCATCAATATGTTTTTTTTCAGAAATAAAAGGAGGAGCTAGAACTAAAGCATCACCAGTTGCTTTAAGATTTACTCCATTTTCATAACAAGCTTTGTAAACTTGGAAACCTGCTTTGCCAGGTCTGTCTTTCTTTTTAATGTCTATACCACCGAGCAATCCATAACTTCGAATATTTTCTACACATTCTAAATCTCTTAAAGAGTGTAAAGCTTCTTGAAAATAAGGAGAAATTTCTTTTACCCTATTAAATATATTTTCTTTTTCAAATATATCTTGGACAGCTAAAGCCGCAGCAACGGCAGCAGGTATTCCTGAGTATGTATAGCCGTGGAATAGCTCAATTGCTCCTTCTGGTGCAGAATCCATAACGGCTTCATATATTCCATCTCGTACAGCCACAACTCCCATAGGAACAACTCCATTTGTTGTAGCTTTTGCTAGCGTCATAATATCTGGGGTGACGTTAAATTCTTGCGCCGCAAAAGGAGAACCTGTTCTTCCCCAACCAGTAATAACTTCATCAAAGATCAAAAGGATACCATGCTTGTCACAAATTTTTCTTAGCCTATCTAAGTAACCTTTAGGAGGAACTAAAATTCCTGTTGATCCAGCAATTGGTTCTATAATACATGCTGCTATTTCTCCCTCGAATTTATTTGCTATTAATTCTAAGTCGTCAGCTAACTCAGCACCTGTATCAGGCTGTCCTTTTATAAATTTATGTTCTGGCAAAAGAGTATGACGCATATGCTGAACGCCCGGCATTAAAACACTAGCACACATTTCTTTATAATTACTGAAACCACCAACAGACAAGCCACCTATATTCATTCCATGATATCCCCTATCACGACCTACAAATCTAAATCTTTTTTTATCTCCCTTAGCAGCATGATAAGCCATAGCAATTTTAATTGCTGAATCCACAGCTGTTGATCCACAAATTGTATAAAAAATTTTGTTTAAATCCTCAGGCGTATGCTTTGCAATTCTTGTTGCGAGTTCAAATGAGCCACCATACCCTTGGTTGAAAGGAAGAACGAAATCTAATTCTCTAAGTTGCTTACCAACAGCCTCTGCGATTTCTTCTCTACCATGACCCAAAGGATTACAAAATAAACCACAGCTAGCATCAATCAAGGTATTGCCTTCATGTGTTTTTAGATACATGCCTTTTGCACTCGTAATTAGCCTTGGGTTTTTTTTAAAGTCTCGATTTGACGAAAACGGCATCCAATGTTCGTTTAAAGAGTTAGGTATATTTGTTTTTTGGCTGCTCATATTAATTTATAAACTAACTGATTGTTTAAATTATTCAATCCTTAATATACAAAGAGTTTTATTGGATAAATAGAATAATTTTTGTATTAACTAAAAAAATGAAAAATTTAAAAAACTGGGATAAAAAAACCTGGTTATCTTCACCTAGATACACCTTAAGTATAATTAATTTTCTAGAAAAGAGAATTAAATTTAGTAAAGAAATAAAAATTTTAGATATTGGTTGTGGTCGAGGAAAGATAATCTCTATTTTGTCTAAAAAGCACCAAATGAACAACCTACCTTTGGGTATCGACATTGTTAACCATAAGGATGTTGCAAAAAACATAACATTTACCAAAATTGATGCTTTAAAACATTTAAGCAGAACAAAAGAAAAATATGACCTTATTTTGTTCAAGCAGTCTATTCATTTTTTTAAATTTATAGAGATCAAAAAAATATTAAGTTTTTCAAAAAAAAACTTGAGCTCAAAAGGAAAAATTATAATTTTAGCGTTACATCCAAAAAAAAATCACTGGCCGTTATTTAAAGTCTTTAAGAATAAACTTACACAAAGTTTGGCAAAAGATGAAAAAATTTTAGGTTTAATTAAATCTAATTTAAAAAAATATGAAATTAATTATTTCTCTTTTAAGGTAAAGATAACTAAAGACTCATATCTACAAATGATTAAAAATAGATTTACCTCATGTCTTTTAAATCTCTCACTTAAAGAATTGAAAAAAGGTATAGTAGAGATAAAAAAAAAATATAAAAAAAAATTAGTATTTTCAGATAAATTAATTTGCGTAAGCTATAAAAAAAAATGATAGTTTACACATCACTTTTTTTAATATCCTTTTTAGCCGCAACTATTTTACCTTTATCAAGCGAGGTAACGCTGCTAGGTTTAATGAGCACAAACACCTACAGTCCCTTACTACTTATAGCTGCTGCTAGCACAGGGAACATATTGGGATCCATATTCAATTATTTACTAGGTTTTTATTTGTTAAAATATTTACAAAAAAAATGGTTCCCTTTTAAAGCAAAAAAAATTTCTTCTGCATCTAAATGGTTTAATAAATTTGGTGTATGGTCCTTATTATTTGTGTGGATTCCAATCGTAGGTGATCCAATTACTTTTCTTGCAGGAACATTTAAAATAAATTTTTATATTTTCTTAATCCTTGTTAGTGTAGGAAAAATTTTTCGTTATCTTGCAATGCTAGTAATATTTAATAACTTAATTTAGTTTTTATAAAACAAACTAGTAGGGCCACATCTTTTTAGAAATAAAAAACCATTTTTTTTCAAAAAAATTAAAATATTGAAATAATCTTCTGTTTGTGAGCCATCAAAATAGTGAGCTTCAATAGCAAGTAAATTTACTTTTATCTTATTAAAATCAAATTGTTTCAAAATTTGACAGTCCATACCCTCTGCATCAATATTAATAAAATTGATTTCAGATATTTTTTTTTCTTTAAATATATCATTTAGATTTTGAGATATCACTTTGCGCTTAAATTCATCTTTAAAAAAATACTTTTTATGCTCTTTGTAAAATGTTTTATTAGCCGTGTTTACGGGGCTAAAAAGACTATCAAAATAAACTTCAACTGTTTTTTTCTTGCTACCTATAACTCTGCATAAGTTAATATCTTTTGGTCGTGCTATATTAAAAAGATCTATTGCGGTTTGGTTTAAATCAATATTTATTCCACTCCAACTATTTTGATGCAGTAAATGAGTATTACTGTACATAATTGGTTGAAAACATCCAATATCCAAATACTTACCTTTTTTTTTATTTTTAAAAAAATTAATGATCTCTAGGTCTTCACCAAATTGAGAATAACTTTTTCTTTTTAAAAATATTTTATGTCTTATAAATAAATTATAAACTAAATATATTTTGTAAGTAAAATTACTTTTTAAAAAAACTTTTCTTAAAGACATAAATCTATTTTATAAATATGTGACTACAATAGGATGTACCAGACAAACTTTCTTAATGTTTTGTAAAATATGAATTTTCTTTTTTAATCTATTTAACATTAAAAGTTATTCTTTCCAAAAAAATATTCCACTACCAACTCCCAAAAGAGTAGCAGATATAATCCAAGCGTTTTCTTCGCTTGAAAAAAAAATAAGTACCCCAAAAATAGCAATAGATATACCTATTGTTTTTTTACTCATATTACTTATATTATCCTTTCACGCCAGATACTCTAATCTAGTTTAAAATGAATAAAAACCTTTGGATTATTACCGTTAGTCAAATATTTAGTTTTACACCAGCTCCTGTAAATGTTTTTTTAAGTGGAATTATCGGTAGCACATTGAGTCCAGTAAAATTCCTTCAAACCGTCCCAACTTCTTTAATGATAGTTGGTGTCGCCGTCTTTTCTTTTTTTGCGGCTAAGATTATGAGCAAGATAGGAAGAAAAGCTGGATTTCTGTATGCTGCTCTTTTTAGTACTATTTCTGTTTTATTGGCTGCTTATACTGTATGGGATAAAAATTTCTATTTATTTTGTATCGCTTGTTTTTTTATTGGTAATGGAATGGCTTTTACCCATCAATATCGTTTTGCAGCAGCCGAAAGTGTAAAAAAATCTTTTATACCAAAAGCGCTCTCAATTATAATGTTAGCTTCAATTTTTTCTGCATTACTTGGACCTAATATTGCTAATTTTAATAAAGATTTAATAAGTGGACACTTATTTGTAGGCTCATATTTATCTTTAGCTGTTTTAACATTTATACCCGTTATATTTTTAAGTTTCTACAGCCCAAAAGCTGAACTAGCGAGAGATAAAGAATATAAAGGTAGAGGTTATTTTAAACTTATTTCACAGCCTAGTTTCTTGCAAGCCGTTGTATCAGCTGCTTTTGCATATGCCGTTATGTCATTTTTAATGACCGCAACACCTATTAATATGTATGTTTTAGAGAACTACAGTTTAAACAAAACTGGTATTGTTATTCAGCTGCATATTGTCAGCATGTTCTTGCCATCTTTGATTACAGGCAATTTGTTAAGAAAATATGGGCACAGTAAAATAATATATGCGGGTGTATCTTTTTTTATCTTAACAATTTTATTAAGCTTTTTACCATCTTCTTTCTTTAACTATTTATTTTCCCTAGTTTTTTTAGGAATAGGATGGAATTTTTTATATCTTTCGGGTACTGGGTTGCTTGTTTTATCTTACAGAGAAGAAGAAAAATTTAAGGCCCAAGGATTTAATGATATTCTGGTTTTTTCAACTCAAGCTTTAGCTAGTTTATCAGCAGGGTACATGTTGAGCATAACAAGTTGGAAAACAATGAATTTAATTGCTGTTCCTTTTTTAATTTTAATTGTTTTATCATCAATCAGAGCTGACTTGTCTAAAAAAAGTAAATTAAGAAATTAGAATTTTCCTAATTCGAAGATTTTAATATTTTTAAAATTTTATTGTGTAGCTTTTTATTAGAAGTAGCTAATATATTTCCACCCTGTATTGCAGATTTATTATTCCAAGTGGTAACAATTCCTCCGGCTTTCTCGATTATAGGTATAAGGGGAACTATATCGAAAGGTTTTAAATTAGTCTCAATTACTGCTTCCACCTTTCCCTCTGCAAGTAAACAAAAATTTAAAGCATCAAATGTTGCTGCTCCAAAATAGGAAACTGAAGAAATAACTTTTTTAATTTTTTTATTATATTTTTTTTGAAATAACATTTCGTGCAAGTGTCCTATAATTTTACACTTTATTAAATTAGTTTCTTTAGAAGTTTTCAAAATTGTTTTTTTATCATTAACTAAATAAGATTTTTTCTGATCATTTATATAAAATTTATTTAAAACCGGAAAATTTGCCAAGCCCAAAATAGATAGATTCTTGTGAGTCAATCCGATCAAATTTGACCATGTAGGTGCTCCAACCATAAAAGCTCTTGTTCCATCTATAGGATCAATAAACCACTTATAATTATTATCTGAATATTTTTCTGAAAATTCTTCACCTAAAATAGCATCTTCAGGAAATTCTCTGACGATAATATTTCTTATAAATTTTTCAAAAGCTTTATCTAAATTTGTAACAGGATCATATTCTTTTCCATTTTTAGATTTATTATCAATTTTAAGAGAAAATTTGGAATTTTTATTATAAAATTTATTAAGTTTATCTGATAAATTTTTTAATAATTTTAAAGACTTGTTATATCTCATAGGTTTTTATATTTTGTTAACTAATATGTTTAGGTGTATATAATAATTCTTTCTTGTAACAATTTAGAAAATTTTAATATTAAATTTTTAATCCGATCTCAGGTTTTGTTTTTAGTAACTGTATTATTGAGTAATTTAAAAATATTTATAGCCCAATTAAGAAAATCAATCATTAATTCTTCTGATGGTCTTATGTTTTTTATTTTAGCATCCGTACCAGATTCTCCATCTGGCTTTAAGGAAACATAAATTCCGTTTGCATGTCCATCATCAATAATTTTAGATATAGTTTTATAGGAATATTCAGGAACCTTTTTGGCAATCTCTTCTTTGTAGATCTCATCACCTCTTTCGTTAGCATAAAATATTTCAAGAAAAATTTTAAATCTTTTAACAGTTGAAAAAACCCATTTTAAATTTTTGCTTTCAATTTGATCGCTATAAATTTCACGGAATGCCACTGAAACAGATTGACCTAGAACTTTAAAATTTTCTGGTTTCAATCTAAAAGGAAGTTCTTCTAATTCCAATTTAGAATATATTCTGGCTTCTCTTTCTTCTTGCTTGCTCATTTAAATGCAGTCTAGTATTCTGTAAGAAACTTTATATAGCTAATATTCGATATAAATTTAATACAAAACATTTTTTGACTCATCTAACTATGAAATTAAATTATTATCTACTAATTCTTTTAACTATAATTAAGCCAAAAGCTACAGCGGGGCCTATTCCTAAGGCATAAAGCAAGGTTCCAATACCGATTGTTCCTCCTAATACCCATCCGCACAAAACTACAATAACCTCAATAACTCCTCTTATCAACGCTATAGAAAACCCTGTTTTTTTTTGTAAACCAGTCATCAATCCATCTCGAGGTCCTGGTCCTAATCTTGCTATTAAATATATTCCGCTTCCCAAGCCAACCATTAAAATTGAAACAACGCATAGTAAAAACTGGTTAATCCAAAGTTCTGGTGCTTTAAAAAAATATATTGTTGTATCGATCATAATCGAAATAATGATGAAATTTAATATAGTACCCATTCCTATTTTTTCATCTAAAAAAAACCACAACAACAAAACTATTAAGCTTACTAGAAAAGCACATGCCCCAATTGACAAACCAAAATTTAAAGAAAGACCCTGATGAAATACATTCCAAGGCGAAGCTCCAATAGTCGAAATAATTAACAGACCCTCACCCAAACCAAATATTATTAAGCCAAAGCACAATAAAAGTAGAGTTTTAAAAGAAGGTTTGAGATTTCTTGGTGATTTAGAGCTCCAGGATAGATTGGGAATTTTTTTTATTTGCAAAAACATTGACGTGTTTATCAAATGTACAAAGTATACACAATCACCATATTAATCTATATTCCATAACTATATGAAGCAAAAAAATTTCTTTGAATTTAATATTCAAAGTTTAAAACATTTTCTAGTCAAAGATCTACAAATTGAAGAAAAAAAAGTTTCTATGCGTAGTAAACAAATTTGGCAATCTGTTTATAAAAAGGGTTCTTTTGAAATTAATAATCTAACTACATTTCCATTGGAACTGCGAGATAAACTTAACAACCTAATAAGCTTGCAAAGGCCAGAAATTATCAAAACAGAAATCTCAAATGACGGGACCATGAAGTGGCTTATTAAGCTTTTTGACGGGAATGAAGTGGAGTGTGTGTATATTCCAGAAAAAACCAGGGCAACACTTTGTATTTCCTCCCAAGTAGGCTGTACTTTAAATTGTAGATTCTGTCACACAGGCACACAACGGTTGGTTAAAAATTTAAGTTTTGCAGAAATAGTAAACCAAGTAATAATTGCCAAAGAACAAATTAATGACTGGAATGAACAAAAAAAAATAACAAATATTGTATTAATGGGTATGGGCGAACCATTTTACAACTATGATAACGTTAAAACAGCAGTTGAAATACTAAAAGACAAAGAAGGTTTAAATTATGGACCAAAAAAAATAACTATTTCAACAGCAGGTATTGCAAACAAAATACCAGAAGCCGCAAATGAAATAGGAACATATTTAGCCTTATCTCTTCACGCACCAACTGACGATATTAGAGAGATGATTATGCCTATAAATAAAAAATTCAAGATTAAAGATCTAATTGAACAATGTAAATATTATAGCTCTGTTGTTAAAGAAAAAATAACCTTGGAGTATGTCATGCTAAGAGACATAAATGATAGCATTGAATGTGCAAAGCAGTTAGTTAAGATTATGGCTCAATTTCCTTGCAAGGTTAATCTTATCGAATTTAATACTTGGCCTGGAGTTCAATATTCGCCAACCGAAAGAAATGAAATGGAAAAATTTGGTAAAATTATTCAAGACGCAGGTTATGTAGCAACTATAAGAAGATCACGAGGACAAGATATTCTAGGTGCTTGCGGGCAGCTTAGAACAGAAAGTCAAAAAAATAAAAAAGAATAGAAAACCTCTTTTTTTTAAATAAAGTGAATGATAGTAGTATTTAAATGAATAAACAAAAATTTGATGAGTATACAAAAAATCTTAATCTAAAAATAGTTCATACAGGATGTATTTGGACGGAGGGTCCTTGTTACCTAAAGAAGTCAAATAAAGTTATCTGGAGCGATATACCAAATAACAGAATGTTAAGTTTTGATTTTAATAAAGTTGAAATTTTTAGGTCACCTTCAAATTTTTCTAACGGAAATACGACTGATAATGAAGGCAACCTTGTAACATGCGAGCATGGTGCAAGAAGAGTAACTACTACAGATCACAATAATATCATCACACTTGTCGCTGATGAATATAATGAAAAAAGATTAAACTCACCAAATGATGTTTGTGTTCACTCAAACGGAACTATTTTTTTTACCGATCCTCCTTTCGGAATTATCAACCCTAAGCGTGTAGAAGGGTTTCCAGGCAAGATGATGTACAATGGATGTTATGTTTTTAAATATGATCCAAAAGTAAAATCATTAGAAGCTTTAGTGACAGATATGGAACGACCTAATGGCATCGCTTTTTCGCTTGATGAATCTCAATTATTTATTTCAAACACAGGTGACACTAAATATATTAGAAGATACGATATTGATAAAAATTTAAGAGTATCTAACCCTATAGAGTTTGCTAAAACTGATTCTGATTATGTTATGGATGGATTCAGATTCGATACTGACAATAATCTTTGGACTAGTTGCGGGGATGGAGTAGCATGTTACGCTCCTTCAGGAGAACAAATCGGATATATAAAAATGCCAGAAAGAGTTTCCAATATTGAGTTTGGTGGATCAGAAGGCAAAACATTATTCATTACTGCTAGTACTTCTTTTTATATAGCTAATTTAAATGTTAAAGGTGCAAAGTTTAAATAAAGGATATGAATAAAAAAGTCTTAGTAACAGGAGCCTCAGGTCATCTAGGTGGAATGCTTTTTAAATCTTTAGCTGCAATTGGGTACACAAATCTTATAGGCACAGATTTAAAAAGAAAAAATATAGTAAAAAATCAAAAATTTATAATAAGTAATCTGAAAAATTTTAAAGCAACATTAAAAATGACAAAAAATATACATGCTATTGTCCACTTTGGTGCAATACCTATAGAAGATACGCAACAAAACATTCTACATAATAATATTATAGGTACTTACAATCTTTTTGAGGCAGCAAGGATTAATAAAGTAAAACGAATAATTTTTGCAAGTTCAAATCATGCTATTGGATTTCACAGAAGAACAACTAGATTAAATGAACTAGCGCCACAGAGGCCTGACAGTCACTATGGCTTAAGTAAAGTTTTTGGTGAAAATCTATCACGATTATATGCTGATAAGTTTAACATTAGGTCTATGTGCATTCGAATTGGTTCTTGTTTAAAGGAGCCCGAAGATAGAAGACATGTATCTACCTGGATCAGCTATAGAGATCTTACCCAATTAGTTAATATTGGCATTAAACATAAATCAATCCATCATGAAATTGTTTATGGGGCCTCCAAGAATAAAAAATCTTGGTGGAACAATTCTAGAGCTTATAAACTTGGCTACAAACCCAAAGATAGCGTTGATAAATTTAATATAAATTTACTTAGTAAAAAAGAATATAAAGATAAAATGGCCTTGCTTTTTCAAGGCGGCGTTTTTACTTCAGCTAATTTTATAGGTAATATCAAAAAAATAAAATAAGTAGTTAATCATGGATATTTGTCTAATACCTGCAAGAAGTGGCTCAAAACGTTTAAAAAATAAAAATATATTAAATTTTTTTGGGAAACCAGTGATTAGCATCTCAATAGAAACTGCTGTCAAGAGTAAGTTGTTTGAAAAAGTTGTGGTATCTACAAATTCAAATAAGATTGCAAGAATTTCAAAAAAGTATGGTGCTTCAATTCTATTTAAACGTCCCAAAAAAATATCTAATGACCATGCTACAGATCAAGATGTAATTGAGCATTTTATAAATTACATGAAAATACAAAATCTAAAAATTAGGTTTTTATGTTATATCTACCCCATAAATCCATTGTTAAAAGTTTCCACACTAAAAAAGTGTAAAAAATTGCTTATAAAATCAAAGAGTAAAAGAGTCATTACCGTTGGAAAATTTTCCTACCCCATTCAAAGAGCTTTAATTAAAAACAAAATAGGAAATTTTAATTTTAGAGAGAAAAAAAATAAGGCAAAAAGATCACAAGATTTTAATACCTGTTACCATGACGCTGCTCAATGTTATTGGTTTGATTTAAGAAAAATTAAAAATATTAGAGAGGCAGATGATAAAATTAAAGCTATAGAGCTAAAGAAATTTGAATTCTTAGATATTGATACAAAACAAGATTTTAAAAATTTAAAACGAATATATAAAAATAATTTTTAATAAAATAAATATGTAGTCTATAATTTTTAAATATATTAACTCAATACAAGTAAATAAATTATGTTCTTTAAAAATCTTTTTCAAGAAATTGTTGAAGTCACAATACCGTTATACAAAATTTTAATTCCATTTGTTTTTATAATCAAGCTTCTCGAAGTTATAGGTGCTGTAGATTTAATAGTTAAGATCTTCGAACCGCTCATGGGTTTAATCGGTTTACCCGCTACACTTGGTATTATTTGGGTCACCGCAATTGTAGTTAACATATATGCAGCCTTGATATTGTTCGTTAATCTTTTGCCTTCTATTGACGTGAGTGTAGCTCAAATTACAATCTTAACTGTAGCGATGTTAATATGCCATAATCTTGCTATAGAGTCTGCTATATCAAGATCAGCAGGTGTTTCATTTTTATTTACAGTAATTTTTAGACTTGTTTCAGCTTTTTTTATTTGTTGGGTTTTAAACTTAATCTACACGTATTTTAACTATTTAGATCAACCTTTTGTAACCACTTTCACAATTGATCCGCCGCAAATTGGCTTACTATTCTGGCTAAAAGATCAGGCTTTTTATTTGTTTTATATTTTTATAATTATTGTGGTTCTGGTGACTTTATTAGAAGTTTTAAAATTTATAGGTGTAGAAAAATTTTTAAAAAAAATATTAGTCCCACTGCTAAAATTTTTTGGCATTAGTGATTCTGCCATGAATATTATTATCGTAGGAATGACTATGGGTCTACAATTTGGTGGTGGTATTTTAATTAAAGAAGTTAATTCTGGCAAGATAGATAAACAAAGTGTTTTTTTATCAATACTCATGATTAATTTAGTACATGCTATTATTGAAGATACTTTATTAATGCTTGCTGTAGGCGGACATTATTCAGGAGTTGTTTTTGCAAGAATAATTTCAGGTCTAGTTATCTCTTTAGTGATGTTTAAAATTTATCAAAGGTACAATTTATTTTTTGAGAAGTATATCTTTAACAAACGTTTAAGGTCACTACCAGATCGTAAGAAAGATTAAAATTATTTTTCTTCTTCATCTATTTCACTATCTAAATCCAGATCTTCATCTTCATCTAAAGTCTCATCTTCTTCATCTTCAAAATCTTCATCCTCGTTAGTATTATTCAATGTTGCAAATTCAACTTTTTCTTTCTTAATCCATTTTTCAGCTGATTTTGGAATTTCCTCTTCCTCTTCCCAAGCTTCAATATCAGAAATTTCTAAATCTAAAGCTTCAGAGGCTGAGTCTAAATCAAGCTGTAGTTCTTCTAGTAATTCTAAAAATTCTTTATAAGTCATAATTTCCTGCCAGTTGCCATGTACACTAATTTTTTTATTTTGCTAAGTAAAAAAAACAATAATTATTAATTTTTATTAGGATAAAAAGAGAATTATTTGAGAGCTTTTAGGTAAAAGTACTATTAAGCTTTGATAATTTTTTGAGTAATTCTGTCTAAAATAATAGCCAATATAACAATGGCGGTTCCGCCAATAACGGCAGAACCAATATCTAATCTTCCTAGTGCCACATAAACCGTTAAGCCCAACCCACCAGCTCCTATTAGCGCTGCTATAACAACCATCGATAAAGCCAACATCAATGTTTGGTTAATACCTGCCATTATCGTTTTAAGCGCTAGAGGCATTTCAATTTTTACTAAAATTAATAGTTTTGTTAATCCCAAACTCGATCCTGCTTCTTTAAATCCTTTTCCTACTTGTCTAATGCCAAGATTCGTAAGCCGTATAATAGGAGGTAATGCAAAAATAATTGTAGCTACCACACCAGGTGTTAAACCTATTCCAAAAAGCATAACTACAGGAATTAGATATACAAAGCTTGGTATAGTTTGCATAACATCTAAAATTGGCCTCAGTATTATTTCAAACGTTTTACTTCTAGAAGAAAGAATTCCTAAAGGTATACCTATAATTATACAAAAAATAACAGCGGTAAAAATCATTGCAAGTGTTGTCATACTTTCAGACCAAAGATCAACAAGATCGATAAAAACTAATCCAACTACAGTAAGGCATGAAAATTTTAAACCATTAGTTCTGTAAGCAAAAAAAATAAATATTAGGATGGCAATTGGGAATGGAATTAAGTTAAATAGAGAATCTAAACTATTTAGAACTGTTTCAATGGGTGCGGAAAGTTTTTTAAAGAGTGGTCGTTGTGTAAACAACCACTCTTTTACATTTTTCTCAATCCATTCAGCTATAGGTATGTAGATTTCATAATCA
>Ga0307986_10001498_pt1 | contig 16917 bp, 18 predicted proteins | sample EllFjometageno82_FD_203170 | JGI IMG/M metagenome (GOLD analysis project Ga0307986, IMG submission 203170) | Marine microbial communities from Ellis Fjord, Antarctic Ocean - #82 | ecosystem: Environmental > Aquatic > Marine > Unclassified | place: Southern Ocean | collected 2014-10-09
ATAAAACCAAAATTATTGCTCATTATTTGATAAATATACATTAATAATATAATTTTGTAACAAGCAAATGAACACACTTTTACTAATAGTTATTGGGTTCCCAACTATAGAAATCATACTTATGATTAAAATTGGACAACAAATTGGAGCATTTAATACTATTTTAGTAATTTTATTTACAGCAACTGTTGGAATCTATTACGCAAAAATTGAAGGTATAAATACTATCAAATCAGGAATGGCAAATTTATATAAAAATAAAATTCCTTTTTATGAAATGCTTTCTGGTGCTTCTATAACAATTGCAGCTTTTTTCTTAATTTTACCTGGTTTTATTTCTGATATGATTGGTTTTTTTTTACTTATTCCTTTCACAAGAAAAATAATAATTAATCTTTGGCTAAAAAATAAATATAAAAAAAGTACAAAAAAAAATGTTGATATAATAGATGCTGAAATAGTTGAAGAGAAAAAAAATAAAGATGAATTATAAAATAATTGGTAAATACATTAAAGATTTAAAATTTGAGATTCCTAATCCAAAAATTTTTTTTTTATTAGAAAAGAACATTGCAAATTATAAGATAAATATTGATATAAAAAGCCATAACTTTAAGGATAAAATTGTTGAAGTTATAACCACACTTTCTTTAAACTCTGTTTTAGAAACACATGATAAGATTAAAACCCAAATTGTTTTTTCCACAATTGTAGAGATTGATGGCGATCTTACTGATAAAAAATCTCTTGAAGAAATTATTTTAATAAAAATACCTAATGAGATTTATCCAGAAATTAGATCATTATTTGTTCTATTGTTTGAAAAATCTGGCTTTAATAAAATTAAAATTGATCAGGAGATTGATTTTAAAGAGTTATATCTAAGAAGAACTATTCAGTAGTAATTTTTTTTTAACTCCTTTTTTAAAAAGTCACTGTGCAGCTTTGTTTCCTCCAAAGTAGGCTTGATAATTGTTCTACAATATTCTTTACTGATATTTTTTCTATCATCATTGCTAACCTCTATGTATTCGTTTGCAAAAATGAGTTTTGGCTCTTTTGCATCTAATAAGTTTATATAAACTTCTCTTAAAAGTTCGCAGTCTAATAAAGCATTATGTTTTTTTCTTTTTGATAAATCTATACCAAATCTTTTACAAAGTGCATCTAATGAGTTTGAGGTTCCAGGAAATTTTCCTCTTGCGATTTCTAAGCTATCAATAATATTATCTTTTTTAATTTCATTTTTTCGAATTAATTTTAATTCATAGTTTAGAAAACCAAGATCAAAAGACGCATTATGAATTACTATTTTTCTGTCTTTAATAAAATCAACAAATTCATCCGCTACTTTATCAAAAGTTTCTTTGTCTTTTAAAAATTCGGTTGAAAATCCATGAATTTTAAAAGCTCCTTCTGGAACTTCTCTTAGTGGATTTATTATCTTGTGAAAAATTCGGTTTGTTAAAACCAAGTCATTGGTTTCTATACAAGCAATTTCTACTATTTTATGCCTATCATTAGGCGATAAGCCGGTTGTCTCTGTGTCTAGAAATATTTCATTCATAGATTTTATATATTTTTTTAATATTTTTTTTTAAAACTGCTAATGAAGAGTTGTTAGTAATTATATAGTCACAATTCTTTTTTTTAATAACAGGCGATGATTGTCTCTTATTGAGTAGCTCAAACATTTTTTTATCGTGACTGTGTTTAATATATCTTCTTAACCGTATATTTTTTTTTGAGTCAACAAAAATGACTTTGTCAAAATACTTGTTAAGTTTATTTTCTATTAGTAATGGTATTTCTAAAATCAAAGTTTTATTTCTTATTTTTAAAAAATTATTTATTTCCTTTCTAACAATTGGGTGAATAAAAGACTCCAATATTGTAAGTTTTATTTTATTTTTTTTAACAAGTGCTTTTATTTGTTGTTTAATATTTTTTTTTTTATTTAGTTTAAACGTTTTAACTAATAAGTTAATAAATGTTTTTTTTTTATATAAATCAATAACAACTTTGTCGGCACTGAATAATGGGTGTGTTTTTTTTGCAATAATTTTAGCAACAGTTGATTTGCCTGAAGCTATTGAACCTGTAATACCTATGACTGTCATTTTAAATTGGACTCTATTTTTTTTTTTAATTCTATATCAATCTCAGGATCAATTTCATTCCATAAGGAAAAAGATTTTTGGCCCTGATAAATAAACATTTCTAGACCATTATAAGTTAGAATGTTTTTCTTTTTAAATTTTTTTACCATCATTGTTTCTTCTGGATTGTAAATAATGTCGTAATAAACTAGATTTGGTTTTGTAGCCTTAAATTCTTGCTTGAAATCACTTCCTTCAGCTAACCCGAGGCTCGTGGTGTTAATAATTATATCAACATCTTTTGCTTTTGCTTCAATATTTTCCCACTTTAAAATCTCTATAGAGGGAAATTTTTTTTTTATTTCATAAGCTTTTTCAACTGTTCTATTACTTACAAATATTTTTTCTATTTTTTTGTTTAATAAAGCATAAATTACTGATGCGGTAACACCCCCTGCACCTAAAACAAGAACTACATTTTGTTTGAAATTTTGATTTCTTAATTTGTTTAAAAACCCCTGTTCGAAACCATAAATATCAGTATTGTTTCCAACAACTTTTCCTTCTTTATTTAAACTTATTGTATTTACAGATAATGTTTTTTTTGCGTCGCCTACCATTAAATCAAGAAAAGGAATTACAGCTTGTTTATAAGGAACTGTAACATTAATGCCATGTAATACATTGTTTCTAATTTTTTCAATTATTTTTTCAATTTCATTTAATTCTATTTCGATAAGGGAATAATTTCCAGAAATTCCATATTTTTTAAACCAGTAGTTATGAAGCATTGGAGAAAGAGAATGTGATAATGGCTTACCAATGATTCCAAATTTTTTATCTATCATGATATTAGTTTAATATAATCCATTATTTGTTTAATAGGCAGTCCCATAATCGAATCTCTATCGCCTTTAACGCTCTCAAAAAGATCTAACCCGCCTGCTTCTATTTGATAGACACCGTAAGCCAATAAAGTATCCGTTTTAACTTTTTTTATATAGCTGGCCAATTGCTCGTCCGACAGTTTTTTCATTTTTAATTCTGAATGATCAGTGAAATTCCAAATCATTGCACTATTTTTTGAAATACACACAGAGGTGATTAAGTAGTGAACTGAACCATTTAGTTTTTTTAATATTTCTAAACCTTCCTCTCTTGTTTTCGGTTTGTTAATTAATTCATTATTTAGACTTATAACGCTATCAGCACCTAAAACTAGATCATCGGGATATTTACTGCTAACTTTTATTGATTTCAATTCTGCTAAATTTTTTGAAATTAAGGTTGGGTTCGCGCCAGCAGCCAGCAACGAGTCCTTTACCTGGTCTTCATCGACGTTTGACGGAATGGCATTGTAACTAATACCATTTTTTTCCAATATTTTTTTTCTAACACCGCTTTTTGAAGCTAAAATTATTTTCATTTTTTTTTTCTCTTTTTAATATCAAAGATCTTAATAATGGATGCTGCTGTTTCTTCTACGGACTTCCTTGTTACATCAATAATCGGCCAATTATATTTTCTAAAGAGTTTTTTTGAATTTTCGATCTCTTTTTGTATATAGCTTAAGTTAGAGTAATTAGATGTCCTTTTTTCTTTCATGGCCTCTAGCCTGTTAGACCTTATGTCTGAAAGACGTTCTGCTTCCACGCTCAATCCTATTATACAAAAATTATCTGGTTGTTCTTTGAGCTCATTAGGAATTTTTTGGTTTTCTACTAAAGGTATATTTAATGTTTTATATCCTCTATTCGCTAAATATATTGAGGTGGGTGTCTTGCTGGTTCTGCTCACACCCAACAAAATGACATCTGCATTCTTTACGTCTTCTACTCTCATGCCATCGTCGTGCATCATAGAAAATTGTATGGCGTCAATTCTTTTGTAATAATCATCGTCTAGAATATGTTGTGCGCTCGGTATGTGGGTTGCTTTTTGATTTAATATTTTTGAGAAATTTAATATCAAATTACCTAAAATGCTAAAATGACGAATTTTTTTTTGATTACATGTTTGAGATATATATTTTGCAAGTTTCGATTCAACAACTGTGTATAAAATTATAGAATTATTTCTTTCGCAACTTTTTTTAATTATCTTGTCAACTTGGCCTCTGGTCCTGGTAAAGAAATATTCCTCTTTCTCATAATCAAAATTAATAAATTGAGACTTTAACGCAAGAAATATTCTATCCAACGTTTCACCCGTAGAATCTGAAACTAGGCTAATGTGGTGTTTATGTCCCATAGGTAATTATGTTAATATAATAAGTATAACTTGTTGTTATACATTTGGCTTTATTAAATAAATAATTGTTCCACAATAATTAACAAGTTTTCAACATTTTATTCTATGTTGATAGATTTAAAAACTAATTAGACCAACCATCCGGTAATTTTGATTTTTTCTAATCTAAAAGCTTTTTTTTTAATTAGCTGTGGAGTAAACTGTTTAAAAAAATGTATAACTACTTATTAATGTAATCAACACTCCCTACATCAAATAAAATACTTTTAAAAATATTATTATATTAATGAATAAAATAGCAAACTGTATATTAAATAAAAATTCGTCTTACACGCCAATATGGTTTATGAGACAAGCAGGTCGGTACCTTCCGGAATTTAGAAAAATTAGATCTATAAATAAAGATTTTATTAAACTTTGCTTAAATAGTGACCTAAGCTCCGAAATCACATTACAACCGCTTAAACGTTTTAACCTTGATGCTGCTATAATTTTTTCCGATATTCTAATGATCCCTTATGCTTTAGGGCAAGATGTTAGATTTATAAAAAATCATGGCCCAGTTTTATCAGAATTTAGTTTAGATGTTTTTCTAGATAACAATAAAAGTAAATTTTCAGAAAAACTTACTCAAGTTTATACAGCAATAAAAAAAACTAGAAAAAAACTAGATATAAATAAATCTTTAATATCATTTGTAGGCGCACCATGGACATTAATAATCTATATGTTTGGATTAAAAAAAAATAAAAATGAAATAAATCTTAATAAATTAAAAAGTAAAGAAGATGAAATAAAGATAACTATAGATAAATTAAACGAACATTTATGTTTACATCTTGAAAATCAAATTAATGCTGGAGCGGATGTTGTACAGATTTTTGATTCATGGGCCGGGTTAATCCCTGAAGAAAAATTACACGATTACTGTTATAAACCAAATAAAATGCTTGTCGATTTTTGTAAAAAAAAAAAAATCTCCGTTATCTCCTTTCCTCGCGGCATAAATAAAAATTATTTAAGGTTTACAGAAGTAGTTAAACCAAATTGTTTAAGTTTAGATTATGAAATAGATCCGATATGGGCCAAAGAAAATATAAAAAATATTTGTTTCCAAGGAGGAATGGATCCTAGAATACTATTTAAAAGTAGAAATGAGATATTCGCTGAAGTTGACAGGTATCTTAATATTTTCAAAGAAAATCCGTACATTTTTAATTTAGGTCATGGTTTATTACCAGAGACTAATCCTGATACTTTAAGAGATGTAGTAGAAAGGGTTGTTAACTTTAAATGAAAAAAGCTGTTATCTTGTTTAATTTAGGAGGGCCAGACAGCTTGAAAGCTGTTGAGCCCTTTTTATTTAATTTATTTAATGACCCTGCAATCATTAGTTTGCCAACTTTTCTTAGATATCCGCTAGCTAAATTTATTTCTAAAAGACGCGCCCCAGTGGCCAAGGCTATATATGCGGAGATGGGTGGCAAGTCGCCAATTCTAGAAGAGACACAAGCTCAAGCTGAAGCAATAGATAAAAGCCTAAAAAATGAAAAAGATGAATATAAAAGTTTTATAGTAATGAGGTGCTGGAATCCGCGAGCAACAGAAACCATAAAAAATGTAAAAAAATTTAATCCTAAACAAATAATTTTACTTCCACTTTATCCGCAATACTCAGATGCAACGTCTGGTTCATCAATTAAAGAATGGCTAGATGTTTGCAAGAAGGAGAAGTTAATGAAAGATACAAAGGTTGTGTGCTGTTACCCAACAGAAAAAGATTTTATCTTATCATATGCTAAATTAATTAAAGAAAAGATTGATTTAGAAAAAATAACCGAAATAACATTAATCTTTTCAGCACACGGTTTACCCGAAAATAAAATTAAAAAAGGAGACCCCTATCAGTGGCAGGTGGAGCAATCGGTTAAACAACTGGTAGATAAATTATCAATTAAAAATCTAAACTTTATTTTGAGCTATCAAAGCCGTGTTGGTCCATTGAAGTGGATTGGCCCATCTACAGAAAACATTATTAGAAATGAAGCGAAGAAACAAAAAATAATAGTTGTTGTACCAGTAGCATTTGTTTCTGAACACTCAGAGACACTGGTTGAGCTTGATATTGAGTACAAAAAGTTAGCAGAAGAAAATGGGTCTAAAGAATATATTCGTGTTCCAACAGTTGCCATAAACCATGATTTTATCAACTCGTTAAAATCAAGTATTTTGCAAGCCGGTAACGGTGCGAGATTTACCTCGTCAATAAAATGCCCAGCAGAATTTAAAAAATGTCCAAGATTGTAAAATAAAAATGAATTATTATCTATTATTCAAATCTTTGCACCTAATCTCTATAATATCCTGGATGGTTGGGCTTCTTTATCTGCCAAGGCTATTTGTCTACCATTCTGAAGTTGTTGGCAACAATCCTCAGAAGGAAACATTTAAGTTAATGGAAAAAAGACTTTTTTTATACATCATGAATCCGGCCATGGTTTCGTCATGGGTTTTTGGGCTTTTATTGATACACACAATTGGGCTTGAAAGCTTTGGATACCTCTGGTTACAGATAAAATTCATCATGGTTTCGTTGCTTACTTTTTATCACTTTTTTTTACTACACTGTCTCAAGCTTCTTAGTCAGAATTACAGTAGATATTCCCCTAAATTTTATAGAATTATAAACGAAGTTCCCACAATAATTTTAATAGCTATTATTTTTGTAGTCGTATTCAAACCAATATAGGGCTTGAATTTTTTTAAAAAAGACCTATATTTAAATCTACTTACCTCATCAAATACAATCTCATATGAATCTTCAAGAGTTAAAAAAACATAATCCTGCTGAGCTTATTTTAAAAGCAGAAAAACTTGGCATTGAAAACCCAAGTACACTGAGAAAACAAGAAATCCTTTTTGCTATATTGAAGAAACTAGCTGAAAAAAATGAACAAATAACAGGTGCCGGGGTTTTAGAAACGTTACAAGATGGATTTGGATTTTTAAGAGCAATGGAATCAAATTATTTACCTGGACCAGATGATATTTATGTAAGCCCAAGTCAAATCAGACGTTTTGGGTTAAGAACAGGCGATACGGTTGAGGGAGAAATAAGATCTCCAAAAGATGGAGAAAGATATTTTGCCTTACTTCAAGTTAATAAAATTAATTTTCAAGAACCTGAGAAGGCAAGAAACAAAATTGCATTTGATAATTTAACCCCCCTATATCCCAATGAAAGAATAACTTTAGAAACTGAATCTTCTACTATAGAAAAAAAACCAGATCATACAGCGAGACTAATTGATCTTGTTAGCCCAATTGGTAAAGGACAAAGAGCTTTAATTGTTTCACCACCTAGAGCTGGTAAAACCATAATTTTACAAAATATAGCTCAATCAATTACTACAAATCATCCTGAATGTTATTTGATGGTTTTATTAATAGATGAAAGGCCAGAAGAAGTAACAGATATGCAAAGATCTGTAAAAGGTGAGGTTGTGAGTTCAACATTCGACGAACCAGCTTCTAGACATGTTGCAGTGGCTGAAATGGTAATAGAAAAAGCCAAAAGATTAGTCGAACACAAAAAAGATGTTGTTATTTTATTAGATTCTATAACAAGATTGGGAAGAGCATATAATGCGGTTATTCCGAGTTCTGGAAAAGTACTAACCGGTGGTGTTGATGCAAATGCCCTACAAAGACCAAAAAGATTCTTTGGTGCCGCTAGAAATATTGAAGAAGGAGGATCCTTAACAATTATATCAACTGCACTTGTTGACACTGGCTCTAGAATGGACGAAGTAATTTTTGAAGAATTTAAAGGTACTGGTAATTGCGAATTAATTCTCGATAGGAAAGTTGCAGATAAACGTATTTATCCAGCACTAGATATAACTAGATCTGGAACAAGAAGAGAAGAGCTTCTTTTTCAAAAAGATGATTTGTCAAAGATGAATGTGTTAAGAAGAATTATAAGTCCTATGGGAACCATGGACGGGATAGAGTTTTTAATTTCTAAACTTAAAAACACAAAGAATAATGCAGATTTTTTTGACTCCATGAACAAGACTAGCTAATTATTTTTAAATCCTACACTCTGGTTCTGTGTTATTAATACAGTACTCATGAATATTTTTGCACTTTCATCTGGCAAGGGACCTTCCGGAATAGCAATAATTAGAATGTCCGGGAATGATGTGCTTAAAATTTCAGAATCAATATCTCAAAAAAAAGATCTAAAATCTAAAGAAATAAATTTTTGTAAATTTTATAACCCGTTAAACAATGTCCTAATAGACGAGGGCTTGCTTTTGCTGTTTCCTGCTCCCAATAGCTTTACAGGTGACAATTTAGTAGAATTCCATATTCATGGCAGTAATGCAGTAATATCATATTTTTTAAGAGTATTATCAGAACAGCCTAATTGCAGATTGGCAGAAGCTGGTGAATTTACTAAAGTTGCTTTTCAAAATAATAAAATAGATCTTATAGAAGCCGAAAGTATCGGAGATTTAATTCATTCTGAGACTGAACTACAAAGACAGCAAGCTGTTAAATTGGTACAGGGAAATGCATCTAACTACTATAATGATTTGAGAGAAAAACTTATTAAATCACTCGCATACATAGAGGCAAAAATAGATTTTGCCGAGGATGAATTGCCAGAAAGTGTTTTAAAAAATGTTCAAAAGTCAATCAAAGAAGTACATCTCGATATTAAAAAAATTCTAGATGACCACAAAGTAGGAGAAAAAATTAGGGATGGTTTTAAAGTGTCTATAGTGGGAGAAGTAAATGCTGGAAAATCATCACTACTTAATCTTTTGTCGAAAAGAGATGCGGCCATTGTTTCGCATGAAAAAGGAACTACCAGAGATATTATAGAGGTGTATTTAAACATTGATGGCTACCCAGTAATATTGGCTGACACTGCAGGTATACGAGATTCTAATAATGAAATTGAAAAAAAAGGAATTGCACTTGCAATAAGTAGATCACAAAATTCTGATCTGAATTTAATTATAATTGATAATTCTTCAAAAAATCTTGATCCTATAATTGAAAATATGATTAACGATGAATCTATTGTTGTTTTAAATAAATCTGATTTAGATGTTAAACAAAATTATAATTTTAAAAAAGCTACCGTGGTACTAATATCTGTAAAAGATAATAAAAATATTATTCAGTTAATATCTAAAATCAAAGAAAAATTAAGCAGAAAATTTATTGCTTCAAATAATATTTTAGTAACAAGAGAAAGACATAGAGCAAAATTGAATGACTGCTTAAAAGAAATAAATAATTTTTTACAAAAAGACCAAAATAAAGATATAGAAATGGCAGCAGAAGATCTTAGATTGGCAACAAGACACCTGGGTGGTATAGTAGGAAAAGTAGATGTTGAAGAAATTCTTGACTCTATTTTTAGAGATTTCTGTATAGGTAAATAGTTAAAATAAGATCTTGTAAAATTCTTTTAGAGTAATACATTTAAACCATGAACGATATAAACTATGATGTAGTAGTTATTGGTGGAGGACATGCAGGTTGTGAAGCAGCAGCAGCTTCCGCTAGAATGGGCGTTAATACTGCACTTTTTACCCACAAAATAGAGACTATAGGTGAAATGTCTTGTAATCCAGCCATAGGTGGTTTGGGTAAGGGGCACCTCGTCAGAGAGATAGATGCTCTCGATGGTGTTATGGGAATTGTAGCTGATATGTCAGGGATTCAATTTAGACTCTTAAACAGAAGTAGAGGTCCAGCTGTAAGAGGACCAAGAACCCAATCAGACAGAACACTTTACAAAAAACATATGCAAAATTTTTTATTAAACTATGAAAATCTAACTGTAGTAGCTGACCCAGTTGTTAGATTTCTATTTGACAATGACAATGATAGGGTAATTGGGTTTATTTGTGAAAGTGATAAACAAATATATTGTAAACAACTAATTTTAACTACTGGAACTTTTTTGAACGGACTAATACATATTGGTCAAAAACAAATTCCAGCAGGAAGGTTTAATGAAAAACCTTCAACTGGCTTAAGCGAACAACTAGAAAAATATAATATTAAACTTGGTAGACTTAAAACCGGTACACCTCCACGTTTAGATGGATCTACTATAAATTATGATGAAATTGAAATGCAACCTGCAGACTCTGATCCTTATTTTTTTTCTTTCCTAACTAATAAACTTAATAATAAACAAATTTCATGTGGTATTACCCATACAAATAATCAAGTTCATAAAATAATTAGTGACAACATACACCTGAGTGCAATGTACTCCGGTAATATTAAAGGTGTTGGCCCAAGATATTGTCCTTCTATAGAAGACAAAATTGTAAAATTTAAAGAAAAAGAACAGCATCAAATTTTTCTTGAGCCTGAAGGATTAAAGGACAGTACTATTTACCCAAATGGTATATCAACTTCATTGCCAGAAGAGATTCAGCGCGAAATGTTGTCTAAAATCAAGGGTTTAGAGCAAGTTAAGATGTTACGAGCTGGGTATGCAATAGAGTATGATTATGTTGATCCTCGAGAACTAAATCCAACATTAGAGACTAAAAAAATTAAATCTTTGTTTTTAGCTGGACAAATAAATGGAACAACAGGTTACGAGGAAGCAGCTGCTCAAGGATTAATAGCAGGTATCAATGCTGCACTAAAAATAAAAAAAGAAAAAGAATTTATTCTTGATAGATCCGAATCTTATATTGGTGTTATGATTGATGACTTGATTACGAAAGGTGTAACTGAACCATATCGTATGTTTACATCAAGAGCAGAATATAGACTTTCTCTCCGAGCTGATAACGCAGACCAAAGACTCACACCTCTTGGCATTAAAATTAATTTAGTAAAAAAAATTCGAGAAAAAAACTTTTTAGACAAACAACGAAAACTAACTACCGTATATGATGTTTTACAATCTAAGTTAATATCACCTAATGCGGCAGCTAAACATTCTGTCAAAATTGCTATGGATGGAGTCAAAAGAAACGGCGTTGAAGTACTTTCTCAGAAGGGTGTAACACTTGAGAAGTTAAGATCTATATGGGATGATTTGCCCCAATTTGAGAAAAATATAGATGAACAAGTTGAAATAGATGCTCATTATTCTGGATATTTAAAAAGACAGACACATGACATAGATGCTTTTAAAAAAGACGAGGCAATAACTATACCTGTAGATATTAATTATGAAAATTTTAGCGGTCTTTCTAATGAAATTAAAATAAAACTTAAATTAATAAAACCAAGAACACTCGGTCAAGCTTTAAGAATAGATGGTGTTACTCCTGCAGCAGCTATTATACTCTTGGCATTCGTGAAGAAAAGCAGATATAAAGTATCTGCTTAATGACAGAAAAAGAAGTACAATCTATATTGTTACATAAACTGCATTTTAGTCAAGATGCTATATATAAGTTAGATATATTTTGCAAAGAGGTGATAAAATATAATCAAAATTATAATCTTATTGCCAAATCAACTGAAGAAAATATATGGGACAGGCATGTTCTAGATTCGGCTCAACTAGTTAAGTTTATAGATTTTCATGATGGATCTAGCCTTTCTGATCTCGGAACTGGTGCTGGTTTTCCGGGCATAGTCCTTGCCATATTTAACAGAAATACTAAATTTCACGTGAAACTATATGAAAAATCTAGAGTTAAAAACAAGTTTTTATTTGCTATTTGTAAAAATTTAAATATTAATGCCTACATATATGAAAATGATTATAATTCTCACGAAATTAACAGTAATTATGTAGTTTCAAGAGCTTTTAAGAAGCTAAATGAGCATATTAGAATTTCACGTGAAATAGTTAAAGTTAGTCACAAACTTATTATTCTTAAAGGGAGGAGTGCAGAAGAAGAGGTAAAAAAACTTAACAAAGATTTAAATTATCGTTATAGTTTAGAAAAAAGTATTACTAGTCCAGATTCAAAAATAGTAATAGTAGATATTAAAAAATAAAATGGGAAAAATAATTTCTGTAATAAATCAAAAAGGAGGAGTTGGGAAAACTACGACTGTAGTTAACCTTTCAACAGCTTTAGCCCAGCTAGGAAAAAAAATATTAGTAATAGACTTAGACCCACAAGGAAACGCAACAACAGGTCTCGGTAGATCTAATAATGAAAGTGATAAAAATATTTATAAAGTTATTATAGGTCAATCTGACCTAAAAAATTCAATACAAAAAAGTTGTGTAGAAAACCTTGATATTATTGGCTCAAACGTCAATTTATCAGGCTTAGAAGTAGAAACTGCCAACGATCCAAATAGAGCCTTCCTGTTAAAAGAGATTTTAAAGGAAAAAAATAAAGATTTATTCGCAAAGTATGAAAATATATTTATAGATTGTCCGCCATCTTTAAGCTTGCTTACCGTGATGTCATTAGTAGTTGCCGATCAATTATTAGTCCCCCTCCAAACAGAATTTTTTGCATTAGAGGGCGTATCTCAATTAGTAAAAACAATTGAAAGAATAAAAATTAATTTAAACCCAACTTTGGAAATAAGGGGAATCCTGTTAACCATGTTTGACAAAAGAAATAAATTATCTACACAGGTAGATGATGAAGCTAGAAAATATTTTAAACAAAAAGTTTATAAAACTATAATACCAAGAAACGTAAGATTGTCAGAAGCCCCATCACACGGGGTCCCTTGCATTGTCTACGACAACTCTTGTTTAGGCAGCAAGTCTTATATTAAGCTAGCACAAGAATTTATTGCGCAAGATAAAGAGAGAGTAAATGATGAGTGATGAAAAAAATAAAAAAGGATTAGGAAGAGGTTTGATGTCTTTATTTGGAGATGAAGTAGAATCGACAAAAATAATCAAAGATTTTGACAAAAATAAAATACCCAATAGCTCATATTTGTTAGTATCTATAGGCGATTTGGTTAGAAATCAATTTCAACCCAGATCCTATTTTGATGAAAAAAAAATTGATGAATTATCGCAATCAATAAAAAAAAATGGAATAATTCAGCCTATCGCTGTTAGGTTAGACGAAAACGGTACATATGAAATAATTGCAGGTGAAAGAAGATGGATGGCAGCACAAAAGGCAGGTTTGCACGAAGTACCTGTAATAGTATTAGATCTCAATGACATCCAGTCTTTGGAGTTAGCTATTATTGAAAATATACAACGAGAAGATCTCAGTGCAATTGAGGAAGCTAAAGGATTTCAAAGACTCATTGATGAATTTAAATATGATCACGAAAAGCTTTCTGAATTTATGGGGAAAAGTAGAAGTCATATAAGCAATACTATTAGACTTTTATCTTTACCAGAAGATGTACTCATAATGGTAGAACAGGGCAAACTAACTGCTGGCCAAGTCAGACCTCTTGTTGGAAGATTTAATGCTTTGGACATCGCTAAATCAATAATTAAAGAAAAGCTTAGTGCTAGATCTATAGAGAATTTAGTTAAAAAAGAAAAAGAAAAAGAACAGACACGACTAAAACCAAGAAAACAAACAGATCCCAATCTTCTCTTAGCCCAAAGAAAAATCGAAGAAAGTTTGGGCCTCAACGTTAAGATAGTAGTCAAAAAACATAACACTGGGAAAGTGATAGTGGAATATAATAACCTAGAGCAATTTGAAATGCTGTCAAAGTTACTTAAATCTGACTAGATGCTTGTTTAGAAAGTAAAATTATAAGATTCTTAATAACGATATCATTTCTAACAATAGAATTTTTTTTCATCAATATTTCAGCTTCTCCAATTTTCTGAGAAACAATATTAAGTTTTTTAATACTCCATTTTTTTAGTTGCTCAATATATATTGGCTTATCTTTCCAAAAAATAGATGGTTTTAAGCTGTTCAATGCCCTTTCGTAATCATTAAACTTTATGTTGATTTTATGGATTTCTATAAGTTTCAAAATTCTAAAATTTAGGTTGTTTAAACAGAAAAAGCTGTCTTCTTCTAAAATGTTTATTTCAGATAATAAATTATTAATTTTATCTTTTTTACCACTTAATGCACTGTCCCTTATTTGATCAAAACCAGTATTATTTTTAATATTTAGTATTTCTAAGAGTTCATTTTTTCTTATTATTTTTTCAGCAAAAAAATCTTTTATTTTTATGATTTCGTTTTGAATAATCTTTCTGTCAGAACTCGAATTTGCTATTATAATGTTTGCTAATTCACCTGTTAGACCCTTATATCCATAAAGCTCTTTATTAATATAATTGATTAAAGTTTTTTCATTATCTTCGTAACAAGCAATTATTGCTAAGTTTTTCTCTTTTTCGAATAAATCTCTTAATTTAGATTTTTTATCTAAATTCTCTGCAAAAACATATATTTTAGTATTCTTTTTGTTTTTATCCAAGCATTCACAAATTTCATATAAAATTTTATCAGTAGCTGTATTAATCAAAATTATTTTTTTTTCATTAAAAAGTGATTCATTAAAAACACTTTCATATAAGACATCTTTTTTTTTAATAATTTCATCTTCAAAAAAATTTATTATTTCAGCGTCTTTATTTTGATTTTTTATATTTATTTTAATATCGTGTTTAATTCCTACGTTTTCACCGTACAGCAATACGGAATTATAATTGTCTAGAATTTTAAAATTTTGCTCAACTATATAACTTTTTAATATCACTTAATTCAAAATTGCTAATGTTATAAATGACATTATTTCATTAGATAGTTGTTCTATTAAATTTTTCTCAATGATTTTCTCATTATTAATTGTGTCAGAGTGGCTGTTAGCTACATCATAATCACTATTTTTTTCAAATTTTCTATTTATACTATTTTGTCTATTAACTTCTTTTAAATTTAAATTGGCTGTAATAGATACATTTACTCTTTTAGTTTTACCAGATCCGTCCTTAATTTTGTCTATCTTATTTTTTTTAAGCTCTATTGTTACATCGTATATATTCTTAGAATTTTTATTTGAGTTTAAAAGAATACTATTTTTGAGAAGAAAACTAATGTTATTGTTTCCCTTCACTTCTATGTTTTGTATGTTTATTTGTGAATATTTATTTGGCTTAATTATTTTAAAACCACAACTACCTAGTAAGATTGTAAGAATTAATAATGATAATATTTTTTTCATTTTTACTTAGTCTTGTTTAATAAGATAATTTATTATTCTATTTTTTACATAAATAATTTTTATAATTTCACTATTCACAAGATTATCATTAATTTTTTTTATTTTTTTAATCTCATTTATAACACTTCTCTCATCTAAATCTTTTATTACTTCTATAACTTCCTTTGTTTTACCATTAATTTGCACAGCAATTTTTATTTTCTCATCCAATATTAATTTTTTATTAACTTTTGGCCATTCATTTATGTCTTTTGCTCCTAGTTGATCTAGACATTCATGAGCAAGGTGGGGTGTGAAAGGAATAAGAACCTTCATTAAGTCTGTAAATTTTTTTTTTAAACAATCATTACTTATTGTGTCTTCTATGGCTTTAGCAAACAAACTGTAGATACTATAAATATTTGCTACTACTACATTTAGCTGAACATTGTTTATAGAACTAGTAATTTTTAAAAGGTAATTATTAAATTTAATTTCAAACTCAATATTTTTTGATGATTTTTTTTCCACTCTATTAATAATTAAGTTATTCAAATTATAAATTTTCTGCAGGAACTTATAAGCAGCATTAACTCCTTGATTAGACCACTGAATATCTTTTTCTGGGGGGCTATCCGAGAGGATAAACCATCTCACTGCATCAGCACCATATGACTGAATCATATTTTCAGGGTCAACAACATTCTTTTTAGATTTTGACATTGACTCAGATGGCCCTACAAAGACTTTAGTTTTATCAAGAATTTTTACGTACTTATTTTCCGAGTCCTTTTCTATTTCTTCAGGATTTAACCATTTACCATTTGTTCCTTTAAAAGTTTCATGACAAACCATGCCTTGCGTAAATAGACCTTTAAAGGGCTCATTCGTGTTTATTTTTGGATTATTTCTTTTAATAGCTCGCATAAAAAATCTTGAATAAAGTAAGTGTAAAATCGCATGTTCCACACCACCTATATACTGATCAACAGGCATCCAATAATTTAAATCATCAACATTAAAAGGAGCATCTTTATATTTTGGAGAGCAAAACCGCATAAAATACCAAGAGGAATCTACAAATGTATCAAGTGTATCAGTTTCTCTTGTTGCTGGTTTGCCAGTTTTCTTGTGCACAGTTTTTTTCCATGAAGGGTGGTTGGCAAGAGGATTGCCACCCTTTTTTAAGTCAACATCCTCAGGTAATTTAATTGGTAGTTCATCTTTACTAACCGGAACTATACTGCCATCTTCTAGATATATCATTGGTATCGGGCATCCCCAATATCTTTGTCTAGAAACACTCCAGTCTTTTAGTCTAAAGGATGTTTTTTTTTTACCAATTTTTTTTTCTTCGATTTTTTCAATTATTTTTGTTTTAGCTTTCTCAACTTCTAAACCATCTAAGAAAAAAGAATTTATTAATATTCCATTAGAAGTATAGGCCTCA
>Ga0307986_10001499_pt1 | contig 16904 bp, 25 predicted proteins | sample EllFjometageno82_FD_203170 | JGI IMG/M metagenome (GOLD analysis project Ga0307986, IMG submission 203170) | Marine microbial communities from Ellis Fjord, Antarctic Ocean - #82 | ecosystem: Environmental > Aquatic > Marine > Unclassified | place: Southern Ocean | collected 2014-10-09
CAATATCGCGATTGCTTTTTACTGCAAGTTCCTTTGGTGGTGCGGTAGGTAGTTTCCTTATCCTCAAATTGTGATGGACAGCAGCCAACCAATCAACCATTTCATCCATTGATGATACTTCCATGTATTGGATTTCGGGGAATTGTATGACGAAGTTTTGCTTGAACTTCTTAATAACCGCATTCATTTTTTTCATTTCAAGAGCGATTGCCTGTCGGCTACCCCCTCTAATGTATGGTTTCAATTTAGTGCCGTATACGACAAGCATAGGGCGTTCAAATGAGTTGCGTAGGTCATGTAGTTGACCCACGATTGTCCTTGAGCGACCATGCCCTAGAATACTGTGGTATAAGTCATTGATTTCTTTTGCTTCAATACCTATTTCACCCATGATATAGTCGGCTGAAATTAAACGCTTTATTTTAACATGACCGCCTTCATCGGTCTTCCCCATCTTGACATACAATTTATGTTTTATTAGGTCATTCTCTCGGTCATCAACTACTAGCATTACAAGTGCTACGCACTAACCTTTTAATAAGACTATTATTCGGGTACTTCTGCTGAGCCGTCATATCGCCAGCACTTGGCGGCACACATACCTCTCGCAGCGAACCACGCACAGGAGGGAACTTGTTTGTACCTCATACTGCTCTTAATCCCCTTGCGCGATACTGCGCCGTTCCAGTTTTTCCAATTTAGTGATTTGATATACTCATAGATTTCATCCTCAATCTGTAATGTTTGCTCACGACTAATAGCCGATGGTTCAGCAAAGTCCCTCAGTGAGTCAGCCATGTGTTGCACTAAGGCTACTCTAACATGGTGATTGGGACTCTCTTCATTGATTGGGCGAGCGAGACAGGGCATGATTGGTACACAGCCAGCAGTCAAGGTGCTTGAGTCAAGCGTGACGCTCTCAGCAGGCGAGTAGTCCTCGCTAGCAGGGGCGTATGTGCTACACCATTTACTGAAATCAAAACCATCTTCGGTTTCCATCCCATAAGGGTGTAACTCCGGCAATACTGCCGAAGGCATTTTAGGAATAGTAAAATTGGTGGGGTTGCTAGAAAAATCCCTGCCGTTAATAACGACAGCCCAGCGCCCACGCTTAGGATTGTATGTGGATGGTATGCGTGTCATCTTTTCGGGGAAGCCCACGCCATCAAGAGTCACTAGACCCTTAGCCATCCTACGCTGATAGTGTTCTAAGGGAAGCCTGTACTCTTGTCCAATGACAGGACTGTTGAATAATTGATGAACATGAAATCCTCGCCCTGTGGCAACAACTCGTACATCACCATCAAGTCGGTTGATAAGTTTAGCGACATCAAGTTTAACCTGCTCAATCCCACCTCGTTCTCCGGCATCAAAATCCCACCATGCTCTATCAATAATTGCATATCTGTAATCAGCGCGACCTTCACCATTAAGTTTAGAGAAGGAATATAGGCTAGTGTAGCATGAGGTCTTATGCCTCATTTTATTCACATAATTTTTATATGAATGACGCTTGTTTATCAAAGCCCGTTTTAATCCTATTTCTCTTGGAAAGCGAAGAAGGGTCAAGCGTGACCCCTCCACTGATGCCCACACTCGCAAGTGTGTAGTATCAGCATTTGCTCGGCAGCACCTACTTGTCCCATCGCTAGCATTATTGCTGCGGTTTCAATCTTCTCACTGTCGCATTCTTCACACTTCATAATTACCACTCAGCCTCGCCAGTATATAAGAGTGTTGGGTCGCCTTCAATACCAATCAATTGTCCTTCACAGGACATAGAATAGTCGCACCATTCGGGACAGAAGTAGTCATTCCACTTCATACCCCATAGGTCGCCTGTTATGCTCTCCATAGTGTGGTTGAGGGATTTGTGCATAGCGGTCACTGACCTCTTATTCACCTTCTCCAACACAGCCATACCTTGAGTAGTCCCCAACCAAACTTCTGTATTCTTTTTACCCTCTAATTCGTGGTATAAATCAACATTGGTTGCTTCGGGGAACAGGTAGTAAAAGTAAACCGCTTCATCCCAGCCGATTGAGGCTAGCATATAGCGATAGAAACATAGTTCCTTGCGAGTCTTAGTCATCTTGAACTTAGTAGCCTTGCCAGTTTTCAATTCAGTGACCACCAATCCCCCATCGGGGTGACGATGAACACCGTCAATTTTACCCACTAGTACAAAGTTTTGGTCGGGATGAGTAAATGTATGCTTGACCTCAAACTCTTCGGGTGCAAACGAATCAGCACCCCAGCGTTTCAAGCGTTCCTCTTCTAACTCAACCATACCTGCTAGAGAATTGACATAGATAGTCTTCTGTTCATCAGTCCACTCTAGGTGGGGCTCATGCTTAGACTTATCCTCCCAGTCCTCTTGCATCATTTCAAGGAATGTGCGTGGGTCATCAGCACTCCATAAACCATATAGGTTCTCAAGTGCGCGATGCACAGCAGTTCCATGAGTCATAAAATGGGTGGTAGTCCCCCATAATTCTTGAACATTATTCCACCAAAACTTGCGGGGACATGATACATAGTTCATAAAGGCTGATTTGGATAACCTAACAGGCCATCCATTATTCTTTGCCTTGATTGGATTAGAATGCCCATGAGTCGGGCCTTCAATCATAAACCATTCTTTGGAATACTTATCGGGACTTGTCATCCTCAACCGCCTCAACTACTTTAGCGACAGGGGCTGCTTTCTTAGCAACCTTCTTCGCTGGTTTTGCTGGGGTGTTTGAAATAACTACATCGTAGTCTGCTGGGTCGGCTTTATCACCGACACAACAAAACTCTCCTAGTCCTAATGAAACCGCTAAGGTTCGGGTAGCAACAGTATTAGGCATAGCCCAATCAATTTTCATACCGCTATACTTAGCGATAGTTTCAGCGATTAGTTTCGCATCTTCTGTTGTAATTAGCACTTGCATATTATATCCACACTCCGTCTGTTCTTTAATCATTCTTCTTCTAATACAGGTTCTTCGCCCATATCCCCGTTACACGCAGGGCAGTGAGTTGGTGGTTCAACACCATCTAATTTAGGATGATTCAATTTTGTCCCACAGTGAGGACAGACAAACTCTTCTAGCAATCCCATGTGTTCTAGGATGCCCGATAGGACACCCATTATCTGTGAAATATCAGTTGCTAGTGCATTTGCTAAGTGGTTCATTGACTGACCCAAATTATTAACAGCAAGTGTTAGTTCCTTCTTCGTTAGCGCCCGTTTCCTATCTGTGTCTTGTGACATAACTAACGATTACACCCGCCACTATATAACCGTTTTCACAGCCAATCATACTCGGCTACCTTGAATACATTACTTTTTGAGTCCCTATCTGTAAACCATTTGGTGACATTTAATACTCTATCCCCAATCAATTGAGCGTAGTCAGCACTCAACTCAATGATAATTGAATCGCGATTGTGATACTCAGCAACACCGGCAGTAGTACCCGACCCACCGAATGGGTCAAGGACTATCCCACCTTCGGGACAGCCGGCAAGAACACATGGCTCAATGAGTTCGGGAGGGAATACAGCGAAGTGTGCGCCCTTATACGGCCTAGTATTAATCGTCCAAACGCTACGCTTGTTTCTTTTGCTCGGCATCATATCGCGCTTACGATTCAATCCACCGTACATTTTACCCTTCGTTACACCTTCCGAATCATCACCAACTTTTGAGTTAGATACTTTCATAGGTTTTTTACCGCCCCAGCGATTCTGTTTTGCCGGTTCTTGTATGGCCTTATAGTCATAATAATAAGTAGGGGATTTAGTGAGTAGGAATATGTATTCGTGGCTCTTAGTGCATCGGTCTTTCACAGGTTCGGGCATAGGATTAGGCTTAGACCAAACAATATCCTGTCTTAGATACCATCCGTCGTCTTGTAGGGCAAACGCTACTCTATGAGGTATGCCCATCAAATCCTTTCGCTTTAGTAGTGGGTCATTCCGACCCCTGTATTTAGGCTGACCTTCTCTCATGCCGCCCTTATTGTAGTCTCCGCCAGCACCGCCCGACCCATTGTAGGAGTCGCCGAGGTTGAGCCATAGTGTACCCTCCGGTTTTAGAACTCGCTTAACCTCACGAAATATAATAACCATTCGCTCAAGGTATTTTGTCATTGAACCTTCCTGTCCAACCTGCGCTGAGTGTCCGTAGTCACGCAGCCCCAAATAAGGGGGACTTGTAACGCAGCAATCAACGGATTCATCATCCATGACCTTCAATGCCTCTAGGCAGTCATCATTAATAATAGTATAAGTCATTCAAAATCACCAATTAAAGGAACCAATTTTGACACCGCTTGATTCATTGGGTGCATTAGGCTTTATGATATACTGCAAGTGACGACGATTTACATTAGCAATAAGGTGAATAGTATTACCCACTCTAATGAATGCGTCTCCACTATCATCAAAGCCCATATATCCACATTCCCAATTATTATCAATCCATATCCAGTACCATGCTAGCATATATATCAATTACTCCCGCCACTACTTATACCCATTGGACAACAGTTAAACCACGATGAGCGTTAATTAATGGTTGTGTGTCCCAATCAACAAGGCTGTAAATGTCACAGGCTTTCTTGACAATAAATCGCTCAGTCATCTCCGCCCAATCAATTTCAGCAACGCCTTCAAGGTCACTCATCTTATTGAATGCCATGTATTCCCCTCGCCTATTTATGGCAGTTAGGAATGGCTCGTCAACACCGTATTCTATACCTAGATTACGATAAGCCCAATCAGCACCAGCCGATGAACCGGACTTAGTTAGATACTTGCTCAGTGACTTCTTCAATTTACCTTTCATCAGCAAGTCATCGGACATTTTACCAGCGACTCCATCAAGAATCAGTGTGCATATTTCATCATCAATGTCAGTCTTATCCCTACCATCCAGTATACCTCTAAGTATACCATCCATAGCGGACTTCATAGCCTTTGGCATACGAGCCTGCTTCAACTCTAATCCCTTGTAGTAGTATTCCGGCTCATGGTATTCACCATCAGTCCATGTGACCTTGCCAGCATAGCGATTCTTAGCCTTGAGTATCATGGAGTCACACCACTTCTCAAACTCAGTCTCAATTGGGGACATAACCTTATTGATTTCAGCAACCAATTTCAAACCTTCTTCGGGAGTGGGGACTACACAGAAAATTGAATCGGTGTGTCCATACTTCACAGGATAACCTCGCTCGTTACACTCATCCCTCAATCGGAATAGAGTTTGACGGGAGGTGTATGTGATAGCGGCGGCAATATCGGGATGATACAATCCATATTTGGAGTCACCCGACACACCATATAGTGATGCAATCATTGATTTGGTGGCGAATTGCGCCCCATCCCATTTACTATACGCTACTTTGTCATCAGCCTTGCGAGCATCCTTCATCAGTGCCTTATACTCATCCCTCTTGAGCGTGAGTTTATCCATAGTGCGACCCAACAATCCCTCCTTCTGTGTGAACTTAATTCCATTCCCGCAATCAACGCCATCGTCATCAAGGTTAGTCCAGCAAATCCGGTGCAACTTCACATTACTGTGATACATGGCCTTAATATCCATGATGGCTATGTTATGATAGACACCTGCCTCCGGCTCTTGTATGTCAGCACCTGTGTAGTCCACCTTCTCAAACTTTGGTTTGTCCGGTATTCTCTTGTCAAACTCACTGTCTTGTAAAAATAATGAGGTAGCGCAGGCAGTAACCATTGGAGTAGTTGCCAACTCACACTGAATCAAGTGTTGTAGTGAAGTAAAATATCCTGTTGCATTGACTACTTCATCCAACTTGGGTAGTAGTCTAACATCTTGTAAATTGTAATCTAAATAAGTCCCTATGTCCGAGTAGTAGGTATCGTGGCCGTCATCAAGTGCGACCTTGCTCTCCTTCAAAACAAACTGTGCTATGTCATCTAACTTTTGACTAGCCAACTGTCCGTTCTTGATTGTCCATAACTTCTTGAATGCAATCATAAGGTCAAAGCATAACCTACCTACTATCGGCTGTTCCCAACGCTTGTCAGTCCATGTGTATTTGTAATCATGTTTGTTGTACGGGGACATTATCTTAGGGTCAAGACCATTGACACGCATACGGTCACTGATTTGTTTAATATCAGCATCAACAACATACCAACCGACTATCATATCGGGGTCTTGTCGCTTCATGTGTGCCGCAAAGTCAGCCAGCAGTTGCCGTTCATTACTGAATGCTTTCGCCGCCGGACTAAATGTAACTTCTTTCAACCCATCGGGGTGATTCTTGCAGGGCACAGATGACACCAACCCAGCCTCTATGTCGGGATGAGTCATCCATGTAAATGTATTACCTGTGTATGAATCAAGAGCAGTTAGGATTGTAATTTCACCGGAGTCAATTTTCCACTCACCGTCCAAATACCATATGCGATGTGCATAATTAGGATAGGGTTCATTGTCTTCTAGTCTATCAATCAATACTTGGTTGGGGAATGATACATTTCCCTCCCATGTAGTGTTGCCACGCACCCACATACGGCGGTCGTATTCGGTTCTAAATGTTATCTTGTCAATTTTGCTGCCGTAAACGCCCGTATACCCCTGCTCTTTGGCTACAAGGCCAAATGTGTCATGCACATTATTTGCGAAGCAATAAGGGTATCTTTCAATACTCTCCTGTATTCGCTCAAGAGTTACGGGGTCACGCCTTCTTATGGTTATCTTGCGTCCGCCGGTCTGTGATACTATCATAATATCAAATCATACCCGCCACTATATCAAGGGTGTGCCTCAAGAGCGAGCGATATATCCACGCCTTCGTGTTTCAATATCATGCTTGCCTAACCAGTTTTGGATAGTCATAGGAGTAACGCCACAGATGTCAGCCAACTTTGCCATTGAGTGACCTTCTTCAATATACATGGTCTTCAACCAGTGTGGGTCGCGATACAATGCTTCATCGCTCTTTAGGGTAGCGGATATTATTAACCCGCCTCCTAAATCTATTTCATTCGTTGTTCCAATCTCAAACTCGTATGCTTCGTTATGTATTCTTATTTTCATTATTCCTCACCTTTTTCTTCGCATGGTTTACCATGATGACAAGCGTGACAAGTAAAAATGTGCCTACCCTTCACGCCCTCTAAATCTCCTATCGCTAAGCACTTCACTTCACCATCGTTATATTTCTGTAGCAGAAGTTGATTCCTAATAGTACAAACCACCTTCTTTTGATATAATTCTTGCAAATCAGTCATTGACGGATAAGTGTGATAGCCGTTGTGTGGCCTACCTATGTTCTCGTAGTCACACCACATGGTAGCGTAGTCTTCAAACGCTCTCTTTGATGCGCTCATTACTCTTCACCTCTAGTGTATTCTCTCATCCCTTTTACGGTTCTTTGGGCTAAGTATTCCTTAGCAACCAAATAGCGTACCAGCGCGGATATACGCTGATTACTTATGTTCATTTTTGATGGGCCACTTGCATCTCGCAATTCACATAGATGCCTAATGTCATCGTTGGAATACCAATTGCCTTTTTCAAAATCATATTGAATAACACAGGCAACGATTTGTCTAATGCGCTTGCGACCTTTAGTGCCCGCTAGCACCCACGCCCCAATAGGGGAGTCAATTACGAACTGCACTTCTTTGACAGTGTAACCTGCCAATCCCTGCAATTCCTTTGGTATCACATTCATTATAGAACACCTGCTTGGAATACCCAATCATCACCAAAGGATATAATCAATCTAATCCCTTGACTCTCTTCGGTAAAATCTAAGAAGTATAGTTTGACCTCACCGGAGTAATGCTTGACACAATGTTCAAGTCCACCCTCAAAGGTAGCCTCAAACTCATCACCAGCATAGTTTGCAACCAATGTAGTCTCAGTCATACCCTTGAAGTAGTCACCCACCTTTAGGGTCAGCGTACTACCATCAAAGACAAATTGATACCTGTTCAACTTCTGTCCGTTGATACCATCACACCGTAAAGCGTCATGTAACTCACCAGCATCAATTGAAGCGGTAAAGAATGGTGAACGGGTTGACCCGTCACGCAACTTATACACTTTACCACCTATCTGTTTAGCGCGATTCAGTGCCTCAGCCTCCCATTCTTTCAGTGTGTTTTGACTGTTGGGGAATGCCTTAGCGTTGAATCCACCTATCAAGGTAGTTTGCTTTTTCTTTGACTTTACTTTGACCCTATCAGTAGGCTTATTGTATGTCAATTCCACAGTATCACTGTGAAACTTTAGGACACCTGTGAGCCTATCAATATCGGGGACAGGGATAACTTCATCATCCTGTTTATCACATTTGAATGAGAACTGAGCGAGTGAAGTCTTGCCATCCTTTACAATTGAAGTAGTGGATAGTACATTATCTGTCAATCGGAGAACACAGCCTGTTACTTGTTGCTGTGCCTTGCCATTGATGTGCTGTTCACGCACAGTGGCGGATAGCAACTGCACAAGAGTCTTAGTATTTACTTTCATCTCAACACCCCTATGTCACCTACTACTTCGGAAACTGATATACCTTCACTTCTCGCCACATACTCAGCAAGATAAGCAATACATCTTTTCAAATCTGTAATTTGCTTATGCAAATCCATATCATCCAACTGATTAGCCTCAAGCACTGAGATTCTTTTTTCTATTTGACTAGTCATCTCAATCATTCCATGTGAACGGTAGTCCGTTCCACTTAATTTTGTCGCTCTTGACTTGTAAAACATCATAGGTTTTACCTAAGTGTTCCATGTTTCGCCCCTTCATTTCTTCAATGGAGGCACGAATCACAAACTCCCCTTCGGCAAGGTTTCTATCGGCGATTACGCCTGCTGTTTTGTCACCCTTCTTAGTGACTCTCGTTAGGAAAATCTGTTGCGAGACAAAGCGTTGAGTGTCTTTAGCCCAATCAACCTTTTCACCAACCTTCATTAATTCTTTTTTACCGCTACCAGTATCAACATAGGTTGAGTGGTCTTTCAAGTGAAAGGTAAAGAACATATATGGGATAGGCAAAGCAGTCAATCTATTAATGACGCTCTTGAACACACGATTGCGTTCACGCCATTCCTTTTGAGCGAATCCTTCACCTTCTCCTTGAATAACTCCACGATTAATTAAGCGAGCAGTCATTACAAACTCACACCACTTGAGGAATGTTGAGCCACCATCAAGGATTACAGCACCGATACTCTCGTTTGATTCACCTAAGCATGAGGTATACCATTCAAGTTTCTCAACAACTGCTACCCAATTGGTAGTGTTATCATCATTCCACATAGCGTCATCCATCTCATCAATCATAGGGATTACTCGGATGCGGTCAGCATCAAGCCCATTATTATTTATCAAATAGTCAACTGTATTTTGCGCTGAGTTATCGCAATCAATGATTATTATTTCCTTATCAGTGTGGGCTAATGCTATATCCAAAGCAAGACCCGTCTTAGCGGTATTTTCTTTACCAACTAGAGCCATACGAATAGGCGCATAAGTAACACGCTTCTTCTCAAACTGCTCTCGGTAGTACTCAACACCATACTTAACAGTAGGTTCGGTACTTGCGTCACCGGCTTTTGGTTTAGCCCATCCACTCATAATTAATCCCATCCCTCAGCATCAACGCTTGAGTCAATTTGACTACCTAGTGATTCAGCACACCACCAGCCAGTAGTGACAAGGCGAGCCTCGCCATCACGACTCATGTATGGTTGACCAACAATAAGTAGGCTTGAACCAACGGAGAAATCAACAAGGTCTTCTTGACTAGCAGGGACATAAATATCCACAGTACCAGCAGTTGACATAATATCTAAGTCACCAACAGTGATTACATATCCACCTTTATCGCGAGGGTCAATATGAACTACCTCACAGATTACAGCAGCAAGTGCATCCCACTTTTCCTTATCGCTTAGACCACCAACATATGCTTCAATGTCTTGCAGTCCACCTTCAAGGGTTTTGATACCGTCAATAGTTTGAATAAGTACATCGGGTGCATCAGTGAATATGGATTGGAGAGTATCGTCTTGGTTAAAAGTTGATACTCCCTTCTTGCCGTATGCAATCTTGCCGTTTCTAGCAGGTTTCATAGCGATAGTTCCAACTGCGAATGTAGCAGGTTGGGCTTCGGCTAACTCACCATTGAATCGGAATGAATACAACTCAAGGTTCTTATCACCTTGCTTGCGACCTAAGAATTGACAAGTTCTATCCTTCTCGGAGAGAGGGCGAGGACTACCATACTTGAAGTTAGCGTCACCGGATGGGAACTTTGGGCTCTTGTTATCCCAAATCAAGTGGAAGTTGATACCATTACCAGCATCATAAGTATTCTTAGGTAGTGAGGAAACTTCAACTTCTTCCATGTCACTATCATCAAGTGTGTCTCCACGACTTAGTGAAGAGTTATACTTCTTAGTGTATGTACCATCATTGTTGTCCTCGTAAATTGTCATGAAACCTTGCTCAACCAATTGGTTTTGTACTGATTCGTCAGCATTAGCGAGCGTAGTTGCAGCCTTCTTGTATGCTAGTTCAGCCCAGTCTTTGAATCGTGGGGCACTGATGAACATACCTTCGTATAGGGTAGCACCGGAACGGCTTAATCTGTCTCCTTCACTTTTTATTTGTCGGCCTGCAATTCGTAAAGCATTTACTTTACAGTCGTCTTCGCTTTTACCCGAATCCATCCACGCACTTCTATTCTCAGCAAGAACCGAATCCATCCTTGAGCGCAGTGCGCCCTCGGTGCATTTCACATTCTTGCTAATTCGCTCTATCACTTGTTCTATGTCTATCATATTTTACGCCTCTATTTTGTATTCATACTCGCCACTATATAACCATACCTACTCGCTCAACCTGCGACAGAAATCCCACATAACATAGTGGGCATCCACGCCGGATATTAAATCCCTTTGGGCTTGAGTAGCGGCCTCAACCAACTTTAGTTTGCTGGCTGATTTAGCGGGAGAGTTTATGCCGTAGTCAAAGATAACATCTATGCTACGACGAAGGGTTGCAGGTGAGCCCATCAACTTGACGGCTTCTTCGGCTTGCCGTTCCTTCATACAAAGGTTCAGTATTCTTGAAGCATCAATTGCTGGCTCAGTTAGAGAAGAAAGAAATTGTTCCCGCTTATCATGGGGGATAGAATGGTAGGCTTGTAGTGCATTGATAGCATTACGAAGGTCGCCCTTGTTTGCTTTGCATATAATATCCAACTCATCATTAGAGGTAGTGAATCCTTCCCTAGCATCTATTTGATGTAGGCGAAGGAACATATCACTATGGTCTATTGGTTTGAAAGTCAGCACTCGGCATCGCGATTTGAGCCAGTCGGATATTTTGTTTAGGTTGTTACAGGTTAGAATGAAGTAACCCTGCGAATCCTCAATCACACCTTTCAGTGCTGACTGAGCCGCATCAGTTAGTTGGTCGGCTTCATCTAGGAAAAAGAAAGTTTCATACTGACCTAAGCGAGTCATAGGTGCTAAGTCATCTTCAACAAACTCAATGCCTCGTTGCCTCTTGGATGACGCATTGTATTTATGGATAGCATAGTCTAATTCACTAGCCAGTATATGAGCGAGGGAGGTTTTACCTGTCCCCGCTTCGGGAGAATAAAATATGTAGTGTTGGGGCGAACCATGCCCATAAATAATGCTCTCCATCTCATCAATCAAATGGTCTTGACCTTGAAAATCTTTCAAGTTTGTTGGTCGGTGTTTGACTGCCCATACTTCTCGCATGATTTTAGATTCATCACGCCACCATATAAAGCCTACGGTCTTCGTCGGCAGGTTAGGCAGGGTAGTTCATTGTTAGGCATCACTCTTGTACGACCACATTTGTCACACTTGATAGCCATCCGTCGCTCACTAGGAGTCATAACAGATATGGGACGAGTATAAATTAAGTCCTCACTAGCCTTGATTACCTCTCGGTCAATATCAAATGACTTATGATGAGTATTAATCCCGATGGTCATTTCAACCTTCTCGCTTCCGACGATAACCACTTGCGGGTTCTTAGACATAAGTGCGCTAATACTATTGGGAGAAGGAACATTTTTAACACCTTTGTAGTCTTGTAGTAATTCACCCACCCTATCGCGGGTGGCCGGCCCATGTATCAATAGCAATTCCGCTATTGCCCTACGAACCCGCTTGTTGTTATTGTTAGCCGACACAAGTTATCCTATAAGTCTTTTGTTTATTATCACTCGTAGTCTTGATTCATCATCATAGCCCTACTAAACTGTGCATTTGTAGCATCGTCTTCGTGGCCGGTTGCTAAACCAATGTCTATGTTCAAGTCCACTTCTTCCCATACTTCGGGGTCAGAAACAATACCAATAAAAATTGAACCAAAGAAAAAGAGAACAAAGAGGATAAAGAATCCGTTGCCCCAAATCATTCAGTCCACCTCAGTACATTGAAGAAAATCCTTGAGTTCATATTGAGTAACATTACTCAACCCACTCCGTCATTAAGTTCATGTGATTCTTAGGTTGGACAGCATACATATACGCCCATACATCAACCTCACCGTTACCATTAACATCAGTGACGGGGATTCTTATGCGCTTGTAAAATCCATTAGCCGTTCCCTCCAACCTATCTAGGCCAGCGAGAGTAGTCTTATTGACTTCAAACACTTCACCTTTGACCGCCAGTGAACCCATTACCATAGCAGGGAATGCACCCAAACTAATAAGTCCCCATTGAGGCTGGGTTTGAAACCGACCCTTGAAGGTGGCATCACGCAAGTAATGCTCGTTATTATAAAATCCGTTCTTAAGGCTACCATATACAAATACTTTTTCTAAATCCATTCTATCACCGTTTGTTTTCGTTTTGGCAAACTTGCGGGTAACTCAGTAATATCATTGATGCGTATGCCATTACTGACGAGTACATCATTTTGTATTATGACTCCCATATGTTTGTCTGTTTGTCTAACACCCTCCGGCACTATATAAGTATTTTTGTTTTGCTTCTTAGGCCACTTGAAATCCGTAACAGGATTAATACCATAGGCAATAGCGGCCACTAGGTAACTACTGTGTAGTGTATAGCGGCACTTAGCAATCAATCGCCCTAGTCCTATGTCATTGACATTGACCTTGATGAAGGCATTGACCAGTGGGAGAGGGATAGGTGCTAATGCTGCCCTCGCTCTATCGCGGTCAGCCCAGCATAGGACTGCTCTAATTGAGCGTGAGTAATCCTTATTGGCATTCATTTTGATTGTTTGGTCTATGATAACACAGTCCTCACTTGCCTTAGTTAGTTTGGGTAGTTTGTCAGTCACTATGACGAGACGATGGGGCACTACCTTAGCCCAATAAATAGCATCCGCTTCACTGAACGCCTTAGTATGATAAATATATGTCATATCCCTAGCCGTCGGTGATACTGTCATTTCACCATACATAGGAAAGAAATCACCTTTGCGATATTTTGCGTCATCTGTTGTAAAAATTACTACTCCCATGAAATCAACTCCGAATCATTTTCTAATAACCAATCAATCAAACTTCGCATTTGGTGAGGGGTCAATCCCCATACCTCGCGTACGCTCGTCGTCGGGAGTTTATAGTCTGCTACGAACCACTCATAACCATTACCTTTATTCACTAGGCGAATGGTTAAACCATCCTCCGCCATCTGCTTGGTTAGTGAGGGATATTCGGCTTTGTAAATGGGTCGGGTGAATAATGTCCGATGACTCTTGTTACGCCAATCGCGCATCACTCAACACCCTTCTCGGCTGTAATTTTTCTTGCCTTATTTTCACTCCAACGAGTATATAAAACATAAGCATACTCAAATACTATTGCAAGTGTGAGTATAATAACGGCAGCAATAACCGGCGCTATGATAGTCATTCAACCACCTCAAAGTCCGAGTCCTGTATTGTGGTCGGGGCTTGGACAGTGGCTAAGCGTAGTTGTATTTGGTCTAAGTATATCGGTTCAGTCTTGAGGACATCAACGAGTATGTTCATCATAGTGTTTACTTTTTGGTCAGCCAAAAGCATTTGCGAATCAACTCCGATTTCCTTTTTCAACTGCCCAATCAATTTCAAGAATCCCTGTCCTTGACCCAGCAGTTTGGTAGCGTCACCAATCCATTCGGAGGTCAAGCCTTCAACGGCCTTCTGTGCCTCCAACTCATCAACCCATGATACTAAGCGTTGAACTAAGTTCTCGGCTACATTCAATGTGCTAATTGATTCATCACGCATCTGTTCAATATGCCCTGCTTCTATCGGGTCGTATTCAATATGCTCATCCATATGCCTATTGACTGTGCCGACAGGCCATGAGTATTTAGTTTCTAGGAATGCGGCAGTCATTTCACCTCTATGGATTTTGACCTCCACCTCACGACAGTTACCGAGCGCACATAGCGCACAGTTGTTATCCCCGATGACCCATGCTAAAGCATCAGTCCATGTGGGATTGTCGTTTATCCTGTCTTGTATTTGTTGTCGTGTCTTCATTATCCTTCCACCTCAAATGTTAGTGTTTTGTATTGCCCGCCTGTGGGTTGTATGTGACTCGTTACACCGTTTGTCTCAGTGTAGTAATGTATGAATCTTTCGTCACGCCGTAATAACTGCGAAGCCGCTCGGTTATTTTTCGGTTGTAATTTATTAGTGAGGTTCTCAAATATCCTCTCAATCGTGGATGGGCCATTTTCAACAACAAAGTGATAGGCGGCATTACGCCAGCGAATATGCTTTAGTTTTAGGTTGAGTGGGTGAGCAACAGGCATTCAGTCATCCCCTTTGATAGCCCAGCAATTGACGATGTATTGACCGTCATTTGTGTTTGTCCTTGCTACTTTGATAGTAGTTCCTATGAATCGCTTGTCCATCCTAAGTAGCATGGCACTACAATTCCGAGTAGGGTTATGAGCGAAGGGTCTATTGTTGAGAGGATTCATAAACAATCCTTCTCGCAACTGCGTAGCCGTTGATGGCCCATGTTGCTCAACATATTCATACGCTCTATCTAGCCAATTTCTATTACTTGCATTTCTAATCGTCATACTTCCACCGCCTTAGCGTCTTCTTGTTGTGGTGGAGGGTTGCCGATGAGTACTGATACTCCCTTTCGCCCCCGACCACTATTGCTTGAGCGTTCTTCACTGTACCACGCCTGTATTAATAGGTTGTCTTGAATCCATCGCTTGCTTGCTTGATAATCACCATTAGTAACCATCCGAGCAACCTCCTTAACTAAGTTAGAGCGGGACATATGAGTATTCCAAAAGGTAGTTTTGATTAGTAGTAGGTCGGAATCCATTACGGTTCGTCTCATCTGTAAACATCTATCCAGTATCAACCCTAATTCCTTAGTCATTTTCACTTGTAATACTTCGCCGCCCTTATAATTTGGGCCAATAACTGTGTAACCTAGTGCGAGTCGGCGGAATAAATCGGCCTCATGGCTTCTAACTTCGGGTCGGAATAACCAATCATTAAACTCATCATCAAATGCTATCCCCGTTGGGGGATTAGTGATAACCTCTAGGGCTCTATTGGTGAAGAAGTCACGCATAGCAAAGGCCATCCCTGCTAAGTCAGCCCTCTCGGCCACACCCATAGATGCTTGAGTTGCTTGAGCCCTCTTGAATTGTAATTCCTTTGCAGGGTTCATGTCAATATCAATGACGAAGAAACGCCTGTCCATACCGGACTCCATTTCAAATCGCGCAGGCTGTGTACCAGCCCATATAGTATAGCGAGTTAGATACTCAACCCAACCGGATTTCATAACCTTCTTGACACGCCCATTATCAGTGGAGGTGAGCATTTGATTTGTAATATCAGTTGAGTGTTCCTTCTTGCCGGCATCAGTTAGGGATGAAAACTCTTCAAATCCTAAGAAGCCACCACACATTTCACGCGCTAGTGGCCGACCAACAATGTTACCATCCTCATCAACAGAACCAAACATACCTGCTTCGGTAATTGAGTTCGGGCCAATATCAGTGCGGAATCCCATTCCAATATCCGCATTCTTAGGGCTAGATAGTAGGCCGGTGTTAGGTGCTAAGAATAAATTAATTAGCACTGATTTACCGCTACCTTTCTGTCCTCTCATCACGATATGTAATCGGGTGTCAGCAATATGACTCATAGGTGTGTAAATAGGTGCCTTGTCGTGGCGTAATATGCACGACTCTATGACGAATGGCCCGTTGGCAGGGTCGCTTCCATCATGGGGGCAATAACCACACTTATTGAGTCCGTTGAAAATGTGTGTGCCGATGGAACATAAGAAGACGGGTACCTTATCGGCGACATCAACATAGTGGTTCCTATCCACATACTCTTGCATAACTTCAAATATATTCATAGTATCATCCCCACAGCATTTGATTTGGTTCGCTCTCGGCCATCATGTCGCTAATTTTTTTGCTCATCATTTCATTATTAGAGTGCCTTTTCTGTAACACCTCAATAAAGTCAGCAACATACTTGCCGTTGGAAATAAAGCCCATTGATTGCCATAACCAATTTGTTAGTGTAGCGGCGGCGACCCTATCTATTTTTTCTTCGGGGTCATGCCCACTCATCATTACTTGGGATGCGGATAAGCCCATCAGTTTAGATAGATGGCCGAATAACCATGTTGGTGGTGATAAGAATAATGTACCCAAAGACTCGGTAGGTTGAATGAAATCATAATGAATCAGTTCAGTTGGTTTGTACGCCTTGAACATATCACTCTCCAACACATTATGTATTGTAGTGGAGGATATGTATGTCACTTCATCAACGCCTAAGTTCTCAGTTAAGAATAATAAGGTATCGCGAGTAGGAGGATAAGCGTATATCCATGTCC
>Ga0307986_10001500_pt1 | contig 16898 bp, 9 predicted proteins | sample EllFjometageno82_FD_203170 | JGI IMG/M metagenome (GOLD analysis project Ga0307986, IMG submission 203170) | Marine microbial communities from Ellis Fjord, Antarctic Ocean - #82 | ecosystem: Environmental > Aquatic > Marine > Unclassified | place: Southern Ocean | collected 2014-10-09
TAATTTACCAGTTGAGTTGATTATTGGAAGTTGTGGAATTTTAATATTAATTGAAGCAACCAGGAGAGTATTTGGATTACCTCTAGTTATTATTGCAGTTTGTTTTTTACTCTTTTCATATTTTGGTAGATATGCACCAGAAATAATTTCTCATGGTGGGCTTTCATTAAATAGATTGGTTGGATTTCAGTGGCTTGATCAAGAAGCTATATTTGGAATTCCTATAGGTGTTTCAGTAGATTTCATTTTTTTATTTGTTTTATTTGGTGCACTTCTAGAAAAAGCCGGTGGTGGTAAGTATTTTTTAGATTTAGCTTTTGGTATGGTTGGTAAAATGAGAGGAGGACCTGCAAAAGCAGCAATTTTGGGATCTGGAATGACTGGTTTAATTTCAGGATCTTCAATTGCAAACACAGTAACTACTGGAACTTTTACAATTCCTATCATGAAAAAAACAGGCTTTTCTAAAGAAAAAGCTGGAGCTATAGAGGTATCATCATCAGTTAATGGTCAATTAATGCCACCTGTAATGGGGGCTGCAGCATTTGTAATGGCAAGTTTTTTGGGTGTTACTTATTTTGAAGTTGTTAAGCATGCATTTTTACCAGCAATTATTTCTTATGTAGCATTGTTTTATATTTCTCATCTTGAAGCTTTAAAATTAAATTTAAAAGGAATGGATGTTGTTGATATTCCAAATTTAAAGAAAACATTTTTATCAGGCTTACATTTTTTGATACCCATTTTCGTTTTGGTATATATGCTTGTTTATTTAAGGTTTACCGCCTCATACTCGATATTTTTTGCAACGATAGCATTAATTATTGTAAATTTAGTCTACATAGTAATTAAAAATTCTAATTTTAAAGAAGCAATAAAGATATGGTTTAACCAAACTATAGTTGGCTTTGAAAAAGGTGCCCTAAACATGGTTGGTGTTGGAATAGCAATAGCAACAGCTGGCATAATAGTTGGAGCGGTTGGGTCAACAGGATTAAGTACAAATTTAATTATAGTTATAGAATTTATTGCAAAAGATAATGTTATTATTTTATTATTCTTAACAATAATTTTATGTTTATTACTTGGTATGGGTCTTCCAACAACTGCAAATTATGTTGTGGTAGCTTCATTAATGGCAACCGTATTGGTTGATGTTGGAAATGCATCTGGTTTTGTGTTTCCTCTTATAGCAGTTCACTTGTTTGTTTTTTATTTTGGTTTAATGGCTGATGTTACTCCTCCAGTTGGTCTTGCATCCTATGCGGCAGCTGCTATTTCAGGGGGTGATCCACTTAAAACTGGCCTACAAGCTTTTTGGTATAGTTTAAGAACAGGTATTTTGCCTATTGTATTTTTATTTAATCATGAATTATTATTAATTGGTATAGAAAATATTTGGCATGGATTATTAGTAATCATAACTTCATTAATTGGAATACTTGTTTTTACTTCAGCAACACAAGGTTGGTTCATTAATAAACTAAAATGGCATGAAATAGTAATTTTTTTAATTATTTCTATTTCATTACTGGCACCAGAATTTGTTCTAAATAAATTTTATCCAAAATATAACTATAAAGATGTAAATCAAATTCATTTAATAAAGTTTGATCCCAGTAAAGAAGCTAGATTTAAAGTAACACGTCCAAGTAATTATGGTGAAAGATATAAATTATTTGTAATTAAAAAGAATACTTTTGAGATGGAATACAGTCTGGAAGAATATGGAATTGAACTAGTTAGAGAGAAAAATAGAGTTATTGTAGATACTTTACAATGGAATGGAGAAGCCAAAAAAAGTGGCTTTGAAACTGGTGATTACATAAGTGAATTTAAAATAGAAAATATTGATAGGCCTGATAAAAAAATTATCTATCCAATGGCAATTTTATTATTAATTATATTTGGTTATTTAAATTCTAAAAGAAAAAAATAATTATCCGCCGGGACCTAAGTTTGAAGGTTTTATTTTCAAAATTTTCCATACACCGGATGCAGAAGTTATAATTTTATCATTACATCTTAGCTCACAAAACAAAAATACTAGTGTATTTGTTTTTTTTAGAATTCTTGTAAAACCAGTAATTTCATCACCCACTTTAGACGCACCAATAAATTTTAAATCTAACGAAATGGTCACGCATGGCGCATTTCCAGCTGTTCTATGAGCTGCAGTCCCCGCTCCTGCATCAATTAAAGCTGATAAGTAACCACCATGAGTTATACCGGCTGCATTTAAATGGTTTTCATTAATTGTTGTTTTAAATTCATATTCTGTTTCCGATATAGTTCTAAATAAAACACCATTATTGTGTTTCATAAAACCAGGTTTAAGGCTTATTTGCTCAAATTCATTGTTCATAGTTTTTTATAATACAAAAGCTAAAAATAATAAAACTAAAAAAACAATTATGAAAAAATAAATAACAGATTTTTGTAGTGATGATTTTACTAGCCAATCTAACATTTTACCTATCCTTTTTGGTGGACCGCCCAGAACTCGAATCTGGAATCTCCCGGTTCGTAGCCGAGCGCCTTATCCAATTTGGCCAGCGGTCCGTAATTAAATAATTTGATCAACATAACAAACTTTTTGATTTATCTTAACTTATAAAAATTTATAAAGAATTATCTTTAAAATTTTTGTTAAGCAAGGCTCTTTGTACCCAAAACCTAGCATCTAAACCTTGTTTATCTTTTAAATAAATTATTCTTTTTAATATAATTATGAGCATTAAGTAGAAGTAGCAGGTAAGGTTGTTCAAATAATGCTTCAAATATGTTAAAAATATATAAAATATATTTAATTTTAGGTGTATAAAACGATTTAGAATAATGAGCGATAAATTACTTGTTCCAGATATTGGCGAATTTGAAAAAGTTGAAGTTATTGAACTTTTAGTAAAACCGGGTGATGAAATAGATATAAATGATCCTGTTGTTACAATAGAAAGTGATAAATCTAGCGTTGAAATCCCTTCAACAATCTCTGGAAAAGTAGAATCTGTAAATATTAAAGTAGGCGATAAAGTTTCCAAAGGAGATTTGCTATTAAAAATTGAGTCATCACAAGAAAGCCTATCGGAAAAGCCAATCCCTAAAGACACAGAAAAAATTATTAAACAAGCAGAAGCAACTTTAAAGAGTGAAAAAAAAGAAGATACTACTCAACAAAAACCTGCTGAAGAAAAAAAACAAACAACAATTAAAGTTACAAGTGACAAAGATATTGACCCATTAGAAACCCAAGATTGGTTAGAATCTTTATCTGCTGTTGTTGAAAAAGATGGAAATCAAAGAGCTCATTTTTTAATAAAAGAATTAATAAACAAGGCTTATCAGGAAGGGGCAAATATTCCTTACACTCAAAATACTCCTTATATAAATACAATTCGGCCTGAGGCAGAAGTAAAATCAAATGGTGACCAGAATATAGAAAGAAAAATTAGATCCATAATTAGATGGAATGCAGCTGCTATGGTTGTTAGGGCAAACAAAAAATTTCCAGAACTAGGTGGTCATATTGGTACATTTGCATCTGCAGCAACACTTTATGATGTAGGAATGAATCATTTTTGGAGAGCAAAAAATAATAAATTTGGTGGAGATTTAGTTTATTTTCAAGGTCATAGTGCACCAGGCATGTATGCTAGGGCATTTTTAGAAGGTAGATTAAATGAAAAACAATTAGATAGTTTTAGACAAGAAGTTAAATCAGGTGGACTTTCATCATACCCACATCCTTGGTTAATGCCAAAGTTTTGGCAATTTCCGACTGTATCAATGGGATTAGGACCTATGCTTGCTATTTATCAAGCAAGATATATGAAATATTTAATTAACCGTGGATTAATTAAAGATGAAGGCCGAAAAGTTTGGGCATTTCTTGGTGATGGTGAGATGGACGAACCAGAATCTTTGGGTGCTATTGGATTGGCAGCTAGAGAAAAATTAGATAATTTAATATTTGTTGTTAATTGTAATCTTCAAAGATTAGATGGACCTGTAAGAGGTAATGGGAAAATTATTCAAGAACTAGAAGGAAGCTTCAGAGGTGCAGGCTGGAACGTAATAAAAGTAATCTGGGGCTCTTATTGGGATTCTTTGATTGCTAACGATAAAACAGGACATTTAGCCAAGATTATGAATGAAACAGTAGATGGAGAATATCAGGCAATGAAAGCCAGAGATGGGGCTTACGTTAGAGAAAAGTTTTTTGGAAAATATCCAGAAACTAAAGAGTTGGTTTCTACATTATCAGATAAGGATATTTGGAGATTAAATAGAGGAGGCCATGATCCTCATAAAGTTTATGCAGCATACGATCAAGCATCAAAAAATAAAGGTAGTCCAACAGTTATATTAGCCAAAACTATTAAGGGGTATGGAATGGGTAAAACTGGTGAAAGTGTTAATACTACACACCAAACTAAAAAATTAGATGTAGATGACCTATTATATTACAGAGATCGTTTTGACTTACCTTTAACAGATGAACAAGTGAAAAATGTTGAATATTTCAAGCCTGATGAAAATTCCCAAGAAATTAAATATATAAAAGAAAGAAGAATGAATCTTGGTGGTTTCTTACCTGAAAGAACAACATATTCAAAACCTATTAAAGCACCAACAAAAGATATTTTTGACTTTATGAAAGTTTCAACTGGCGAAAAAAAAATGTCTACAACCATGGCATTAGTTAGAATGCTTACAAATTTATTAAGAGATAAAAATGTTTCACCAAAATTAGTTCCAATTATTCCTGATGAAGCAAGAACTTTTGGAATGGAAGGTTTTTTTCAAAAGATTGGAATATATGCACATGAAGGTCAAAAGTATGAACCAGAAGATTCTGCTCAGTTAAGCTCTTATAGAGAAGAAAAAACTGGACAGGTTCTAGAAGAAGGAATTAATGAAGCTGGAGCAATGTCATCATGGATTGCTGCCGCGACCTCTTACACTAATCATGACATTGAAATGATACCAATTTATATTTTTTATTCTATGTTTGGTTTTCAAAGAATAGGGGATCTTGCATGGGCAGCAGGAGATAGTCAGGCTAGAGGTTTTTTAATTGGAGCAACTGCCGGAAGAACTACTTTAGCAGGAGAAGGATTACAACATCAAGATGGCCATAGTCATTTAATTGCATCAACGATCCCAAATTGTATTTCATATGATCCAACATTTCATTACGAGCTTGCTGTAATTTTTAGAGAAGGCTTAAGAAGAATGCATGAAAAGAATGAGAACATTTTTTATTATATTACGACCATGAATGAAAATTATGTGCATCCAGGTATGCCAAAAGATAAAAATTGTGAAGAGGGAATTCTTAAAGGAATGTACAAAATTAAAGAATTTAATAGATATAAAAAAACTAAAATTCAACTTTTAGGTTCAGGTACAATATTGAGAGAAATGATGGCTGCTGCTGAAATTCTTCAAAACGAATACCAAATAGATAGTGAGATTTGGAGCGTTACAAGCTTTAATGAATTGAGAAGAGATGGTATGGAAGTTGAAAGACACAATCTTTTAAATCCAGACAAAAATCAAAAAATCTCATTTGTAGAACAATGCTTGGGGAAAACTGAGGGGCCAATTCTGGCAGCATCTGACTATATGAGAATGAATTCTGATCAAATTAGACCTTATACAAATAAAAGTTTTTACTCTTTAGGAACAGATGGTTTTGGAAGAAGTGATACTAGAAAAAATCTTAGAAAATTTTTTGAAGTTGATAAAGAACATATTGTTGCTTATGGATTAAGTGTACTAGCAAAAGAACAACTGATAGCTTCAAAATATGCAAAAGAAGCTATAAAGAAGTATAATATTGATGGCAATAAACCAATGCCTACGAAACTATAAGATGTCAAATAAAGAAATAAAAGTTCCAAATATTGGTGAATTTAAAGATGTTGAAGTAATTGAAGTATTAGTCTCGAATGGTGAATCAGTGTCAAAAAATGACCCGCTTATTACAATTGAAAGTGACAAGTCTAGTGTAGAAATTCCATCTTCTTTTGAGGGAAAGGTTAAATCATTGAATGTTAAGGTTGGAGATAAAATTTCAGAGGGAGATACAATATTAATTTTAGAAAATAGTGAAGTAATCAAAGAAGATATTCAAGAGCAGACAAAAGTTGAAAAAGAAGAGGCAAAATCGCAAATTAAAAAAGAAGTAATAGTTAACGATGTACTAAAACAAAATTTTATAAAAAAAAATGTTTCAGGAGTTTCTGCGGCAAGTCCTAAAGCCCGTAAATTTGCAAGAGAACTTGGTGTAGATATAAACCAAATTAATGGAAGTCAAAGACAAGGAAGAGTTGTGGAGAGTGATGTGAAAAGTTTTATATTTTCTAAAATCAACAAACTGTCTGGAATAAAAGAGGTTCAACCAAAAAAAATTAAAAGTGAGTTTTCTCATTCAGATTTTGGAGAAGTTGAGGTCAAGGACATGCCAAGAGTTAAAAAGTTAGCAGCAACTTATTTAGTAAATTCTTGGACAACAATACCTCATGTAACTAATCACGATGAACTAGACATAACTGAAATGGATGAATTTAGAAGATCCCTTACGGACATGTATACAGGTGATAAAAAAAAAATAACTCCATTAGCATTTATAGTTAAAGCTTTAGTTACATCACTAAAAAAATTCCCAATCTTTAATTCATCAATAGATGACATTGTAAATGGAAAAATTACTATGAAAAAATATTTCCATGTGGGAGTTGCAGTAGATACACCGCATGGATTAATGGTTCCTAAAATAAGAAATGCTAACAATAAAGATATAAGCCATATAAGTAATGAACTTAAAAAAGTTAGTGATCAATGTAGAAATTTAAAAATAGACAAAAAAGAATTTTTTGGAGGATCAATGACAATTACCAGTCTTGGAAGTATTGGAGGTTCATATTTTACACCTATAATAAATTATCCTGAAGTTGCTATCCTGGGAATAGGAAAATCGCAAAAAAAACAGGTTTTTATTAACGGTAAGTTTCAGACAAGAACTATGCTTCCAATTTCTTTATCGTATGATCATAGAATAATAGATGGTGCCGAAGCTGCCAGATTTAATAATGATCTTAAAGAAAATTTAGGTAAAAATTTTGCTTATAAGCTAGCCATATAAATTTTTATGTCAAAAACAGCATCTTTATTTAGTGCCTTGCTTTGTACATTAATATGGGGAACAACTTTTATTGCTCAAGACACGGGTATGGACGATATTGGTCCTTTTACATTTAATGCTGTTAGGTTCTTTGTGGCTTTCATAGCAGTAGCTCCATTAGCCTTAATTTTTGAAAAAAAAAATTTTTTAAAATCATTCAATAGAAATAGAAAAAAATTTACTAATCTTGCTATTTTAATTGGCTTATCTCTATTTTTAGGATCAGCTGTTCAGCAAGTTGCTTTGCTTTATACAGACGTTGCTAATGCAGCCTTCTTTACTGTTTTTTATGTGCCTATGGTCCCATTCATCATCTATTTTATTTATAAAAAACCCATCCATTGGAGTATTTGGCCCTCTGTTTTTCTTTGTGTAATGGGCGGTTATCATTTAACTAATTTTTATAGTGCAACAGTCAGAATTGGTGATGCTCTTGTAATAGTGGGTGCTTTTTTTTGGAGTACACATATTATTTTTACAGGTAAAATTATAGAAGATTATGATCTTCCATTAACTATAGGTGCAATTCAAACGTTAATTGTTGCTTTTTTATCTTTATTAATAGGACTAATATTTGAAGATTTTATTTGGTCAAATATTATTAAAGAAAAATTCCAAATTTTATATGCAGGTATTTTATCTGGTGGTCTTGCTTTTGTTTTACAAATATATGCACAAAAAAATATCTCTCCCGCTCCATCTGCAATAATATTTTCTTTAGAGGGAGTTTTTGCAACAATTGCGGCTTGGATATTATTAAATCAAATTTTAGATATAAATAATTTATTTGGATGTTTGTTTATTTTATTGGGAGTTTTATTTTCTCAGTTAGCACCTTTACTAAAAAAGAACTAATTGTATATTACTATAAACAAAATTATTGCAACAATAATTCTATAAATGACAAAAACATTTAAAGAAAATTTATTTATGTATTTTAAGAAAAATTTAACAGTAAAGTAAGAAGATGAAAATGATAATACTATTGCTAAAAGTACAAGATAATTAAAAACAAAATCTTGACTTATAATATCTTTTAACCCTAAAAAACTAGCACCAGCTAACGCAGGTATAGCTAGTAAAAATGAAATTTTACTTGAGTCGACTCTATTAAATTGAAAAACTCTTGCAGCAGTCATTGTAATTCCTGCCCTACTAACACCAGGCACTAAAGCAAGAATTTGAAATAAACCAATGTATAAAATTGTTTTTAAATTTAAATTAGAAGTTATTTTTTTATTTAATTTGTTTTTGTCTGCAAAATACAAAATAATTCCAAAAATTAAGGTAGTCCAGGCAATTATTTTTATATTTCTTAAAAAATAAATTAGTTCTGTAATATATAAAATATAGCCAACAACAATAACTGGAATAGATCCAAAAATAATTAACAATAATAATTTTTGATTATTTTTTAAGTTAAATAATTCTTTTCTATAGAAAAAAATAATTGCCAACAAAGAACCAAGATGTAAGCTCACATCTATTAATATTGAGCTTGATTTAAATTCATATAGCGTAGACACAACAATTAAGTGTGCAGAAGAGCTTATCGGTAAGAACTCAGATATACCTTGGATTAATGATAGAATTATAATTTCAACTATATTTGAAAGCATTTATTGCTTGGTAGCTTAAATATTCTTAAATTTAAACAATTCCATTCAAACATATTAGGTATGCAAAAGTTAAAATTTACACATGTAGCAATGCTTTTTGGAAATTTAAGGTCACAAGTGTTGACCTTATTTATCTTTTATTAATAAAAATCATCATATATGCTTAAAAATTAGAGAGAAAATATGTCAAAAAAAATGTTAAAATTTGTTAAAATAGGTCAGCAAGCCCCACCTAAAAGAGGTGTTCCGGTTAGAAAAGAGGATTTTAATGAAATTTATAAAGAGTTTATTCACGAAAAAGCTGAAGAGCAATCTAGTAGATGTTCACAATGTGGAGTTCCCTTTTGTCAAGTGCATTGCCCTCTAAGTAACAATATTCCAGATTGGTTAAAATTAACTGCAGAAGGAAGATTAAAAGAAGCTTATGAGTTAGCGCAAAGTACAAATAATATGCCAGAAGTCTGTGGAAGAATTTGTCCCCAAGATAGATTGTGTGAAGGAAACTGTGTAATTGAACAGTCTGGGCATGGAACAGTGACGATTGGGTCAGTTGAAAAATATATTACTGATAATGCTTGGCAAGAAGGTTGGATAAAACCTATAAAAATTAAAAATGAAAAAAATTTAAGTGTTGGAATAATTGGAGCTGGACCTGCTGGATTAGCCGCTGCGGAACAGCTTCGTAAATTAGGATATCAAATTACAGTGTATGATAGGTATGACAGAGCCGGTGGTTTGTTAATTTATGGAATTCCAAATTTTAAGTTGGAAAAATTTGTAGTAGAGAGAAGAACAAAACTTTTAGAAGAAGGGGGAATTAAGTTTATTCAAAATTTTGAAGTAGGAAAAGATGTGACTTTAGATCAGTTAAGAAAAAAACATAATGCAATATTAATTGCAACAGGTGTTTATAAATCAAGAAAGATAGAGCTTCCAGGAAATGATTTAGGAAACATATTTTCAGCAATGGAATTTTTGACAGCATCAAATAAAAAAGGATTAGGTGATAAAGTAGAACAATTTGATAATGGAACACTCAATGCTGAGGGGAAAAATGTAGTAGTAATTGGAGGAGGAGATACGGCGATGGATTGTGTTAGAACTTCTATCAGACAAAAAGCAAAATCAGTTAAATGCTTATATAGAAGAGACAAAAAAAATATGCCTGGATCAGCTAGAGAAGTAGCTAATGCTGAAGAAGAAGGAGTAGAATTTGTTTGGTTATCAACCCCAAAAGAATTCATTGGAACAAATAAAGTCGAAAGTCTAACAGTGGATAAAATTATACTTGGAGAGCCAGATGATAGCGGAAGAAGTGAACCTCAAGTTCAAGAAAATTCTGAGTTTAATGTTAAAGCTGATATGGTAATCAAAGCATTAGGTTTTGATCCAGAAAATTTACCAAAGCTATTTGGCTCTGAGGATTTACAGGTAACTAAATGGGGAACATTAAAGACTGATTTTGATACAATGGAGACAAATTTACCAGGTGTTTTTGCAGCTGGTGATATTATCAGGGGTGCTTCGTTAGTCGTTTGGGGAATTAAAGATGGAAGAGATGCAGCAGAAGCTATAAAAAAATTTTTAGAAAACAAAGAGCTTCAAAAAGAAAAGGTTGCTTAGTGAAAAATTATAAAAAAAATCTTAAAATTCTGACAGATGGTCACGTTTATTCAAAAGAAATGGAGCATGATGCTTGTGGCGTAGGTTTAATAGCTTCAACAGAAGGCAAGAAATCAAGAAAAGTAGTTGAGTATGGGATTAATGCCTTAAAAGCAGTTTGGCATAGAGGAGCAGTCGATGCAGACGGAAAAACAGGTGACGGAGCTGGTATCCACCTAGAAATTCCATCTAATTTTTTTTCTGAAAAAATAGAACTTACAGGACATAAGCACGATAGTTCAGAAATTTGTGTAGGAATGATATTTTTGCCAAGAAATAATTATGCAGCACAAGAAAGTTCTAGAACATTAATAGAAACTGAACTGACCAAAAGCAATTTTAGTATCTATGGTTGGAGACAAGTTCCTGTTAATCCAAAAGTTTTGGGTGATAAAGCAAATTTTACAATGCCTGAAATTACTCAAGTGTTATTTAAACATAATGATAAAACTATAATGGATAAAGACCTTGAGAGAAAAATTTATGAATCTAGAAGAAAAATTGAAAAAGAAGCAATTAGAAATGCCATAGAAGGATTTTATATTTGCTCGCTAAGCTCTAAATCAATTATTTATAAAGGAATGTTTTTAGCAGAGTCAATTGCAGATTTCTATTTAGATTTAAAAGATGAGCGGTTTATTTCAAGGTTTGTAATATTTCATCAAAGATTTTCTACAAATACAGCTCCAAGTTGGGATCTTGCACAACCTTTTAGAGCAATAGCTCATAACGGAGAAATAAATACTCTTAAAGGAAATTATAACTGGATGAAGGTTCATGAACAAGAAATGGAAAGTCCCTTATTTGATGATATAGAAAATTTAAAACCAGTTATACCTCCAGGATCTTCTGATTCAGCGTCTCTAGATAGTGTATTTGAATTATTAAATATATCTGGTCAATCAGCACCTCTAGCAAAATTAATGTTAATTCCAGACGCGTGGTCTAAAAAAAGTAAAACACTATCAAAAAGTCATCAACAATTATTTAACTTTCTAAACAGCACAATGGAACCATGGGATGGGCCAGCTGCAATAGCAGCTACAGATAATGAGTGGGCCATAGTTGCGACTGATCGAAATGGGCTTCGTCCGATGAGGTATACTATTACTAAAGATAAAATATTATGTGCAGGATCAGAAACGGGGATGGTTGAACTGGACGAAAAAAAAATTGTTACTAAAGGTAGATTAGGACCTGGAGAAATTATTGGAGTTAGAATTGGTAAGGGAAAAGTATTCACAAACAATGAAATTAAAAATTATTTAGCAAAAGAATTTAAACATTTTAATAATCAAATTATTGATTTAGATAAAAAATTTCCTATAAAAAATGAATTTTTCTTTCTTTCTGGAAATGAACTCAGAAAAAGGCAACATGCATTTGGATATAGTATAGAGGATTTAGAACTTATTCTTCATCCAATGGTAGAAGATGCAAAAGAAGCTATTGGTTCAATGGGCGACGACACTCCTCTTGCAGTATTATCTGACCGTTATAGGCCTCTTTATCATTTTTTTAGGCAAAATTTTAGTCAAGTTACCAACCCTCCAATCGATTCTTTAAGGGAAAATAAGGTTATGAGTTTAAAAACTAGATTTGGAAACCTAGGAAATATATTGGATTTTACTAACTTAACTCAAGAAAATATATATGTTTTAGATAGTCCTATTTTATCAAACTCACAATTTGAAAAATTCATTAATTTTTTTGGAAAAAACTCATTAACAATTGATTGTACTTTTGATAAAAAGGGAAACCTTGAAAGTGCTATAAAAAAAATTCAAAAAGAATCTGAAATTGCAGCAAGAAAAGGTGTTACTCAATTAATTTTAAGTGATAAAAGTATATCTGAAAATATTCTTCCAATTCCGATGTTACTAGCAGTCGGAGCTATAAACACACATCTTATTAAAAATAAATTAAGAGGATATGTTTCAATTAATGCACAAACTGGGGAGGCTTTAGATACTCATTCATTTGCAACACTCATAGGTGTAGGTGCAACAATTGTAAATCCATATTTAGCTTTAGATAGTTTGCATCAAAGGTTTGAAAAAAAATTATTTGGTAAGTTTGGTTATGATGAATGTATTGAACGATTTATTCAATCAGTAAATTATGGACTCTTAAAAATAATGTCTAAGATGGGTATTTCAGTCATAAGTTCTTACAGAGGTGGATGTAATTTTGAAACAGTAGGTTTAAGCAGAACAGTCGCATCTGAATATTTTCCTGGAGTTTTATCAAAAATTTCAGGTATTGGTTTAAATGGAATAGAAAAAAAATTAAGAATTATTCATAAAGAAGCATTTCAGGAATCTAACTCAGTACTACCTATAGGAGGAATTTACAGATACAGGAAAGATGGAGAAACTCATCAGTATCAAGGAAAACTTATCCATTTATTGCAAAGCGCAGTAGGGTCAAATTCTTTTGAAGCTTACAAAAAATATGTAGAGGGTATTTATAACCTTCCACCCATACATCTGCGAGACCTAATTGGATTCAGAAATAGAAATTTAAACCCATCTATAGATATTTCCAAAGTAGAACCAACTGTAAATATTTTAAAAAGATTTGGAAGTGGAAGTATGTCTCATGGAGCACTATCTAAAGAAGCTCACGAAACTTTAGCAATAGGAATGAATAGAATTAAAGGTGCTTCCTGCAGTGGAGAAGGAGGTGAAGATGAAAAAAGATTTATTAAAATGGATAATGGTGACAGTGCTAACTCTAGAGTTAAACAAATAGCATCAGCAAGATTTGGTGTAACAATTAATTATTTAAATAACTGCAATGAAATAGAAATTAAGATTGCACAAGGTGCAAAACCTGGTGAAGGTGGTCAACTACCAGGATTTAAAGTTACAGAAGAGATTGCAAAATTAAGACATTCTACACCTGGGGTAACTTTAATATCTCCACCACCACATCATGACATTTATTCTATAGAAGATTTAGCACAATTAATTTATGACCTTAAACAAGTTAACCCAAAGGCTAGAGTAGGCGTAAAATTAGTTGCATCATCTGGAATTGGAACAATTGCAGCAGGTGTGGCAAAAGCTAAAGCAGATATAATTTTAATATCTGGACATAATGGTGGGACTGGAGCAACACCACAAACGAGTGTTAAATATGTTGGAATACCTTGGGAAATGGGCTTAACAGAAGCAAATCAGGTTTTAACTTTAAATAACTTAAGACACAAAGTTACCCTTAGAACAGATGGTGGAATTAAAACAGGAAGAGATGTGGTAATTGCAGCCATGATGGGAGCAGAAGAGTATGGGATTGCCACCACAGCACTTGTTGCTATGGGGTGTATAATGGTAAGACAATGTCATTCAAATACATGCCCAGTAGGAGTCTGTACTCAAGATGAAAAGTTAAGAGAAAAATTTACTGGCACACCAGAAAAGATAGTTAACTTATTTACATTTATAGCTGAAGAAGTAAGAGAAATTTTAGCTAAACTTGGTTTTAAATCTTTAAACGAAATAATTGGAAGAACAGATTTATTAAGACAAATTAGTAAAGCTTCACCAAATTTAGATGATTTAGATTTAAATCCACTATTTGTTCAAGCAGATTCAGGAGAAAATTTAAAATATTGCGAATATCAAAAAATTAATAGTGTACCAGACACCTTGGACCAAAAAATTATACCTGAAATAAAAGATCAAATCGGAAAAATAAAAATAATTGAAAAAGAATTTATTATTAAGAACACAAATAGAACTGTAGGTACAAGAATTTCTCATCATCTTTATGAAAAATATGGAAATAATAAATTAGATAATAATTTTTTAACCTTAAGATTCAAAGGCTCTGCTGGGCAATCGTTTGGTGCCTTTGGAATAAAGGGATTAAAGCTTGTATTAAAAGGAGATGCAAATGATTATGTTGGGAAGGGATTATCTGGTGCCACATTAGTAATTAAACTTTCAGATGAAAGTAATTTAGTTTCTCACGAAAATACCATAATTGGAAATACAGTTTTGTACGGAGCAACCTCAGGAAAACTTTTTGCAGCAGGACAAGCAGGAGAAAGATTTGCAGTGAGAAATTCTGGCGCAATATCAGTAATAGAAGGTTGTGATTCAAATGCATGCGAATATATGACGGGTGGAACAATTGTTATACTTGGAGAAGTTGGTGATAACTTTGGAGCGGGGATGACCGGAGGAATAGCTTTTATACACGATCCAAAAAATGAGTTTGAAAAAAAAGCCAATCCGGACTCTATTGTGTGGCAATGTCCAGAAACAGAGTATTGGAAAAATTATTTAAAAAATCTAATTCAAGAACATTTTAATGAAACAAACTCAATTCTATCAAAAAGAATAATTGAAAATTTTGATAAAGAAATTTTGAATTTTATTCAGGTTTGTCCAAAAGAAATGTTAGATAAGTTAGAAAATCCTATCAGCTTAAAACCGGCTATAAAAAAGGTTAGTTAAAGTGAAAAATATAAATATTTTCTGTTTTGGCTTTGGTCAAGTAGCTAAAAATTTTATTATGAAACTTCACGAAGAAAATTTTGATATAAATTGTGATTTTACTTATAGAAAAGATGAAGCTTTTGATCCAATAAATTACTCACTTACTAAGCATCATGCCAAGACTAAACTTGAATATGAAGGTTATCAATTTTCAGATTATAGTTTTAATAATAAGATTATTTCAAAAATTAAAAAAGCTGATTATATTTTGGTTTCAATACCTCCTTTCAATGGAGTGGATATAGTTCTTAAAAACTTAAAAGAAGTTTTAGAAGAAAGTAAGCCTAAGTGGACCACCTATCTTTCATCAACTAGTGTTTATGGTGATCATCAGGGTGATTGGGTTAATGAAGAAAGTGTTACCAATCCCACTTCTTCTAATGGAGTGGACAGACTTGAAGTGGAAAAATCATGGATAAATTTTTCTGAGAGTATAAATTTACCACTTCAAATATTCAGATTGTCAGGAATATATTCTGCTAATGATAATATATTAAAAAGACTTAAGTCTGGAAATATAAAAATAATTAATAATAAAAAAAGTAATTTTTTTTCAAGAATTCATCTAGATGATATTTCTAATGTACTAATTAAATCTTTATCAAGATTCAAAAAAGGAGAAATTTATAATATTTCAGATGATAAACCAGCATCATTAGAAGAGGTGACACTCTATGCGTGTGGTTTGCTGGATATCCAAAAACCAGAAAGTATTGAGCTTAAAAATGTAAATAGTAAAATGTTAAAAAATTTTTATAAAAATTCAAAAAAAGTAAGTAATAAAAAAATGAAAAGTTTTTTTAACTATAAGTTAAAGTATCCAACTTATGAAGAAGGTTTAAGTTATATTAGAGACCATCTTGTTTAGTTCTAAGACAATCTTTTTAAGCTTAGTTTTGTTAGAAAGACTATGATCTCCATTCTTAATAATTATTAATTTTTTTTTTGCGTTAGAAAAAATCTTTAAAACTTTTCTTGAGTAGGTAACAGGGACAACTTCATCTTTGCTACCATGAATCATAGTAACATCAATTTTTGAATTTAATTTCATATTAAAAATTTTATTTTTTCTACCATCTTTAATTAATTGATATGTGATGGGATATTCATACTTTCCATGCTTTAAATGATAAATTCCATTTTTAATAGTTTTTTTTTTCATTTTACTCGTAAATTTTTTCCACATTAAATTTTCTATAAATTCAGGTGCAGAACCAATACCTAAAAATCCCTTAATTTGTTTCTTAAAAAATTTAAATTGGTTTAAACATAACCAAGATCCCATACTTGATCCAACTAATATAAAGTTATTTTTTTTTACTATTTTTTTAATTAAAATTTTAACTTCTCTTGTCCATTTACTAATATTTCCATTTGTAAATTTTCCTGAAGATTTTCCATGACCTGAATACTCTAAGGCTAAAAAACCAAGTTTATTTTTAGTTGCATATTTAAAAAAGGTCCTGGGTTTTTCACCCTCTAAATTAGACATAAACCCATGTAGAAATACAACATAGAGATTGTTCTTATAATAATTGGTTAAATACCTAATTCTTTTAGTATTTGCTATTTTTAAATACTTAAATTTATTCATAAAAGTTTATAAGAGTTATTTCTTAATATATAAGCCTATCAGATGTCTTCTAATTTAAAAGTTTTACAAGTAATCCCTAGGCTAGGTTATGGTGGTGCAGAAACTGGCTGTTATGATCTTGCACATTATCTGGCTGAAAATAATTGTTCTTCTTATATAGTTACAAGTGGTGGTGAGTTAGTGAAACACATTAATAAAAAAAAAGTGAAATTAATAAGACTCCCAGTTCAAAGTAAAAATCCAATTATAATATTTTTTAACTCTATAGTATTAACTTTTATTATTTTATTTTTTAATATCTCCATTGTTCATGCAAGAAGTCGTGC
>Ga0307986_10001501_pt1 | contig 16896 bp, 17 predicted proteins | sample EllFjometageno82_FD_203170 | JGI IMG/M metagenome (GOLD analysis project Ga0307986, IMG submission 203170) | Marine microbial communities from Ellis Fjord, Antarctic Ocean - #82 | ecosystem: Environmental > Aquatic > Marine > Unclassified | place: Southern Ocean | collected 2014-10-09
AAATTAAATTAGTTTAAATCCTTTACGTAATATTTTTATGCTATTGATTCCTTCATTAAATAATAAATCTAAAATAGAAAGTTTTGGAATAAAATCATTGTTTGTCTGAACATACCTTACATCTTCATACTTAAAATAAAAAATTTTAATATTAGTACCAGGTATTACAGAATATCCTTTTAAATAATTTTCTGACCCAATGGTTGTTAAATATTGATCACAATTATTCAATTTACAAATTTCAAATATTAATTTTTCTTTATCTAAATTTAATGAGTAATTAGAAGAACAATCAAAATTAATTTTAATACTTAACTCTTTAGTAAAAAATTTTATTAATTCAATATTAAGTTTCGACAAGTAATTATGCTTCTTGTCAAGAATATTACAAATATTTTCATAATAATTTAAGAAATAAGGTGATTTATTATATGCATGAAAAATTTTTTTTTTAATAAGATGAATATTCTTGTCATCCAAAATTTCAACCTCAGATATTTTTTGCTTAAATTTTCCTTTTGATTTTACTGAAATTGTTAAAAGATGTTTTTGATTATTTAGTTTGATATTGTTTCTTTGTTGCCAACTTCTTTTTTCAAATTGAACATCATCAAGAAATATTAGTTTGTCTATTTTATCTATAAAAGCAAAATAACCAATCCATGGGAAGAATGTAGGTTGACTTATTCCAAGCATCATATCTCTAACTAAATTAATTTCATTAATTTAAAATAACTAAATTTTATCTATTTATTTTATATCTATTATTTCCATAAAATCGCTAGCAGAATAATCTAATTTTTTCGACTCCGCTTGAAATACCACACTATTTTTCTGAACATTTTTTGTAACTGTAGATCCTGCACTAATAAAGCAATTTTTTTGAATTTTTACAAAATGACCCACGGTAGTATTCATACCTAGAAAACATTTGTCATAAATTTTAGAATTACCACCTAAAGCAGTTCCACTTGAAATCCATACATGATCTTTGATAATTGAATGATGGCCAATTATTGAACCACTCCATATATAAACATTATTTAATATCTTAGAATATGGCTGAATATGAGAGTCTAAAATTAGACAATTTTCACCAATTTTAAAATTTGAATTATAAAGATTTTTATTACTAATAAAACTTTCTAAAAAATAACCCTTTTTTTTAAACTCTAAAAATTTTTTTTCTCTTAAAAGATTTAATTTCTTATAGGAAATAGCAATATGTAAATTAACTTCTTTTGGTTTAAATCTTTTATATAATTCTTTGGTAGTTATAATTTTTTTATTCTTAAATGAGGTTTTTTTATAATATTTTTCATCTACACAATAAGCAAATATTTCTCTTCCTAATTTTTTTAAATAAAAAGACAAAATTTCTGAAACTTGACCAGTCCCAAAAATAATTAATGGTTTACACTTCATATTACAAGCCCACCATCTAGCCTTAATATTTTTCCATTAAAAAATTTATTTTGTATTATAAATTTTATCCCATTAATAAATTCATCATATTCACCCATCCTTTTTGAGGGTGTGTTAGAAATAATATGAGAAATATGCTCGTCTCCTAAGGAATGATTTGTACTATCTGTATTAAAAAAACCAGGTGCAATACATGATACTCTTATGTTAAAATCACTTAATTCCTTGGACCAAACTTTAGTTAAGGTTTCTATGGCTGATTTGGATGCTGAATAAGCAGATTGTCCTTTATTTCCCAAAGCAGAAATAGAGCTAACGTTAATAATTAAACTTTCTTCTCTTAGGTTACATAAATGCTCTACTGTATTTGAAGTTATTAAAAATGTTGAGTTTAAATTTGTATTAATAACTTTTAACCAATTTTTATAACTATGACATGTGAATCCCTTTTTTCCAAGTTTAATCAGTGGTTCACTATAAATTACACCAGCATTATTTATTAAAACATCAATTGATTTCTTTTTTATGACGTTTTTGAAAAGGTTTTTTACATCATTTTTTTTAGTAAGGTCACATGAAGAAATAGTTATTTTTTTATACTTTTTTTTTAAAATATTTAATTTACTTTTGTTCTTATCAACACAAATTAAATTGTAATTTTTATAAAATGACTTCACTATATAGTTGCCAATGGACCCACATGCCCCTGTTAATAATATTGTTTTCATTTTAAATAAAGATTTACATCTCCAACTTTTTTTATTTTTAATATTTTTTGAACACTTAATTTTTTTTTAATTTTTTTTTCTAACAATATTACTAACTGAATTTGCTTAAATGAGTCCCAACCATCTGTATCTTTTAATAGCTTCTTATTTTCATAGGATTTCCATTTATTATGGAACAATTTATCTAGTTCTTTAATGACTAATTCTTTTTTCATAATATTTTTTAATATAAGATCTATCTATCTTTCCATTAGCATTCTTTTTTAAAGTATTACACAAAATTATTTCTTGAGGTAAAAAATAATTAGGCAAGAATTTTCTGATAAATTTAATTATGGTCAAATCTTTAATTTTTGCTTTACTTGATATTACAGCAGTGATTTTTCCAAAATCAGATTGTTCTTTTTTCAAATAAAAAACACAAACCTCTTTAACTAAAGGTATTTTACTAATCACAACCTCTAATTCGTTTAACTCAAGCCTATACCCCATATGTTTAATTTGACTGTCTTTTCTACCAACAAAATAAATAAGATTTTGTTTTTTATTATGTTTTACTAAATCTCCAGTTTTATATGTTCTTACACTTGATTGTTTTGTATCAATAATGAAATTTCTTTTTGTATTTTTTTTATCATTTATATATCCATGTCCTACGTTTGGACCTGATAGTACAAGTTCACCAATCTTATTGTCTAAAGTTTTTTTATTTTTATCATCTAAAATCTTATAGTTAAAAATATCTGCAATTTTTCCTAAAGGTGCGTAAATATTTTTTTTGTCCAAAAAATCAGATTGCTTAATTAAATAACTAGAACATATGCATGTACATTCAGTAGGCCCATAAACGTTAAAATATTTTTTTTCATTTCCAATTTTCTTAATTAAATAAGATAATTTACTTTTTGGAAAGCCTTCGCCACCAAATATGATTTTTTTAAAGAATAAAAAATATTTTTTATCAGCTAAGCCAATATTAATAAAATAAATCAAAAGTGAAGGTGTGGAAAACCAAATAGTACATTTATGTTTTTTAATTTTTTTTAAAAGTTTTTTTGGATCATTGATGTCTAGGCCATCTGTTAAAACTAATGTGGATCCATTTAAAAGGGAATTATACAAGTCAAAAACAGAATTATCAAAATATAATGGGTTTACCTGAGAAAAAACATCCTTTGTTTTAATAAAAAAATTTTTTTTACTCCATTTAACGAAATTTAATATATTTTTGTGACTTATAATGGCACCTTTAGGCTCACCAGATGAACCGGAAGTAAACATTACATAAGCCAAATCATTACTTGGATAATTTTTGTTAAATGAATTAATTTTTATATCTTTTTTTAAAATTTTATTAATTGAAATTGACGTTATGTTAAAAAATTTAATCTTACTCTCCGTTATCAAATAATTTACCTTGGTTTTTTCAAAAATCTTAAGAATTCTTTTTTTTGGCTGGTTAAGATCTAAAAAAAAATAGGTTACATGAGCTTTTAGTGCACCTAAAAATCCTAATATAGTTTTATAATTTTTTTTTGAATCTATTGCTATGATTTTTTCTCCAGATAATTCATTATTTAAAAAATTTGCAATCTTATCACTTGAATAATCAAGTTTTTTGTATGTATGCTTGGTATCATCTAAATCAATTAAAGCTATTTTATTAGGATATTTTTTTACAATTGATTTAAAGTTAAGATTAAAATCATTCATAAATATTTATAAAATATTTTTATTTACATAAATAGCTTCTACATGATCTATCGAATTATTTTTGGGATTTTGATAAAAATGAGCCAAATCATAGAAAATAAAATTGTCTTTTAAAACTTTTTCAATTTCAAAAAAACTAACTCTTTTTTTTTTATAAATATCAAAAAAAAGAATGGAGACTAAAATAATCCCTATTTTGTCTAAATTTTTCTTGGCTCCTTTAATAACCTCAATCTCATGACCTTGAGTGTCAATTTTAAGAATATCAATAAACTTAATTTTTTTATCACTGATATATTTATTTAATGTAATACATTGTTGAAAGTTTTTAGCAGTAAATTCATAATATTTTTTATTTTTGTTTAATATAAAATCTTTCGAGTATTTATTTAGTTGATATAATGAAGATAATGCTGATTTTTTAGAATTACTAAAAAAAAATTTTTTTTTATTCACATCTGAGACAGCAACGTTATTTAACTCTATTTGATTTTTTTGTTTCTTATCTAATGATTCCTTATAATTAATCAATTTTTTAAAAACTTCAAAATTAGGTTCAAAAGAATGAATATTTAGTTTTTTGTAATTTAAAAATTTTTTGTATTGAAATATAGATTGCCCTTCATTAGCACCTACATCAAAAAAAACTAAATTTTTTTTTTTAAGTAAAAAATTCAATGTTTTAAATTTATTTAAACGATGAAAAGTAGTTTCTTTATTATAAGTAGTTAAATTCTTTAAATTCATTCTTTTATGTATTTTGTTATTAACTTTTCTAAAGTTCCAGACACATTATTTTTATTTTCACTAACACGCTTATAAAATTTCTCTTTTAGTTTTGGATCGATTCCTTCAAGTTTTCCGAAATATCTTGTCCTAAACGAACCGCCTCTTAAACTATCATGCTTTAAATCTAAATTCAATTTAGGCTCATGTTTACCTTTTTTATAAGTAATTATATAAAAACATTTTCCAATTGCCCATGATAAATTTACTTCTTCTGAGTTATGCGGCAAATATTTCAAAGGAATAAAGTCTCTTTCAAAAATATTATTATTATTTTCTATAATCTTTGCGTAGTTCGTTCCTTTAAGCCATGGTGCAATATTTTCATCTCCAATTAGTACTTTGCCACTTTTTTTTAAAACTCTGTTAAATTCTAATAAAACCTTAATTGGTTTTTCAAACTCATTAAAACTTCCAAAATTATAAATAATATCAAAATAATTATCGTTGAATGGAAGTTGATCTGAGTTGGATACAAATGGAACAATTTTTTTATTATTTTTAAATTTTTTTTGAAGAATATTCATCATTTTTTCAGATATATCTTGCACATAAAGCTTTCCATTAGTTCCTAATTTTTTTTCTAAAAAAATTGTGTCTCTACCAGTTCCACATCCTATTTCTAATATCTTAAAATTTTTTTTTATTTTTAGTTTATTAATAATTTTATTTCTTGATTTTTTCTCATTTTCTTTAAAACTTTTAAACATCCAATTAATCCACTTATCATAATTGTCAGAAAAATTATCATACTCTTTCAGAATTTTTTTTTCCTCTGAATTTAATTTTTTGACTTTTAAAAAGTTTATTAAATTATTTTTTATATAAAATTTATTATTATTTTTATTTTTTAAGAAGTTTTTTTTTTTATCTAACTTTAAATCTGATTTGGTAAATGGGCATATAAATTCTTTAAATATCATTATTTTTCTAATTTAGCATAACCAATTGCGTATTCACCATAGTTATTTCCATTGTATAAAAAAATTTTATTATTTTTTGATTCTAAGGTAACTCCATACGCTACCATTTGTGAGTCCCAACCCGTTTTTGATGGGTTAATCTTAAAATGATCGTCAAATCTCTTCCAATTAAGTCCATTTTTACTTATGGCATATCCAACTTTATAAGAAGGTTTTTGTTTTATCTTACCTTTTCTATATTCGTAAGAATAGATCATGCTAAACTTATTATTTTCATAATAAACAACTGGTCTTGCCACTGCTCTTTCATTTTTTTTTGTATTTAGGCAAATTTTTCCAGTTTGCTTCCACACTTTTCCATTAGTAGATGATGCATATTTAATATTATATATCGGAATATCTGGTGTTTCCCATTTTTCACAAGACACATACCACATATGCCATTTATTTTTTATTTTTAGAACATATGGTCCTGTTAGAATGCTGTAAGGTTCTCTATCGCTTAAATTTAAAATTGGGGCTTTTGAGAATCTCTTAAAAGTAATTCCATTATCTTGAGAGATAGCTAACCCTGACATCAGTGAATATCTAGTTGTGGATCTTGGTTTCCAACCAATATAATACATGTATATAGTTTTTTTATTGATTCTAACTAAACTACATGGGGTAACACCATTGTCATCAAAGGAGCCTAATAAACCAGGCTTTAAAACTGGTTTATTTGATATTTTAATAATTTTTACTTCATTATTTAGATCTAAATCAAAAAAAAAAATTAACGATTGATTCTTTTTATTTCTACTAGTGAAATATATTCTGTAAACTCCTTCACCAATTTTTAATGGAGAAGGTACCATTGCGTGAGATTTAATATAATTGAGTTTTAAATCTTTAAATGTAAATAGAATACCTTTTTTTATATAATTCATCTAAAGTATTTATAATAAAAAAAAATAATAAGTCTACTTTTACTTAAAAAAAAGATGATATTTTATAATTTTAGAAAAAATGAAAAACATATATCAGACCAAAGTAGCACTCTGAAAAAGACTTTATCACAAAGTATTTGAAAGATTGAAAGGCTGATTAAAATTAATTAAACAATATCATTTGAGAACAATGCTTTTTTAGCATCTACATTTCTCTTAAGGGTTTTACCAATAAATTTTTTAACATCTCTTGCTCTTGCACCAATGGCCGGTGTTTTAATTATTAAAAATTCTTTTTTTATTTTCTCTCCTTTTTTTAAAGATTTAGAAAAATATATTCCTTTTCTTCTACAAAATTTTTTTTCAAATGGAACTAAATCTTTTTCACCACTTCCTAATTGAATAAAAGCTCGATGTATTTTTTGGACATAGTTTTTCATCTCTATAGGGTTAATTGAAATAATATGATCTGGACCCGTATCTTTTTTATTTAACGTAAAATGTTTTTCAAATACTCTTGCCCCCAAACCAATTGCTGTTAGAGAAGCAGTTTCATCTAATGTATGATCAGAAAAACCTAAAATATATCCAAATTTTTTATAAGTTTTTAGAACATTTAAATTAACATCTAAGTCATTTAATGGGTACATTGAGGTACATTGCATTAATATAATTCTATTATTGTTATATTTTTTTGCAAGATTTGTAATATTTTTAACATCTTTAATATCTGACATTCCAGTAGAAAGTAAAATTGGTTTTTTTGTTTTAATTAAGAATTTAGATAAACTTAAATTTTCAGTTTCCGATGATGCAATTTTATGCATAATTATATTTTTCTCATAAAGAATTTTGGCTGACTCTAAATCAAAGCATGAGCACAAAAAATCTAATTTACATTTTTCAGTAAATTTTTTTAATTTAAAAATCCAATTTGGATTTAACTCTATTGATTTAAATAGTTTGTACATTTTTTTATCATCTGGATATAATTTTTCTGATTTAAATAACTGAAATTTAACTGCATCTACTCCACATTTTTTAGCTTGAACAATTAATTTTTTTGCTTTTGCAAAATTTTGATTAAAATTTGATCCAATTTCTGCAATAATATATGGCTTAGAATTGAAACTGATTTTTTTTTTATTTAGGGTAATTATTTGATTTTGCATTATTAAGAATTACATTAAATTTATTATTTTTAAGCAGGTTTTTTTGAAATTTATAATTTTTATAATAAATATTATAATAGTTATTCACTAAATGGTCTAATTTATATTTCATAAAACTAATATTATCAAAATTTGATAAGTTATAAGCCAATTTACTCTTAGCAAAAGATGAATTGTATTTAGCGTGAATTGAGTTTTCAGAAAATACTGCTAAATTTATTTTAGATGCTGCCATTTCATATTTAGTTAATCCAGAAGAAACAATTGCCAAATCACATTTTTGAGAGACTTTAGAAGGATTTTTAACTGAATTATACAAATAAAGTCTATTATTTTTTTTTAAAAGTTTTATCAAATTTACATTTATCTTTTTAAACATGGGTCCAATTGTGGCGTGTATCTCTACCTGTGTATTGATTGAAAAAATTATTTTAGCAATTTTATATGTATAATTGTACTCATCAAGTCCACCACATGATAAAAAAATTTTTTTTAATTTATGTGATTTTCTCTTATTCAAATAAATTTGATCAAATAAAAAATAATTTGGTCCATAAAAACAATTAAATTTTTTAGCTTTTAGCTTTTTACTTTTTGGTAAAAAATAAGGACAAATTAAAAAACGATTTTTTTTATTTTTTGCTAAAATTTGTATAATATCTTTTTCAACACTATCAAATATAAATATTTTTTCTCTATAATTAGATAAATATTTCAAAAAAAAATTAAATGTTTTTGTTTTAAAAAAAATATTATTAGAAAAATCAATAAATAAAAGATTATAAACTTCTAAATCTATTTTTTTAATTTTATTAATAGTCAACTTTGAAATATCAATAATATGATTGTAAATTTTGTTTTTTTTAAGTTTTGAATTTAAAACAATCATTCGTTTTAAATGTCCATATCCATATGGTTCACCTGATATGGTGAATGATGCTGATTTTTTTTTTATTTTATTAAGCATTTAATGTCTGCATTAGCCTTAGATAATTTTTGTAATTAAATTTTTTTTGTCCTCTTCTGATTATTATTTAATTCACTCTTAATTTTTTTTTGAAAACGCCATGAATTGTCTATACGTTCAGTTTTATAGATACGAAGTTTTTCTTCAGCAATCTTGAAATCTTCTAGTGTATCTATATCGATAACTTTAGTGCGATCCAATATGTGTAGTTTGACTTGAGAATCTGTAAGCAACTTACTGTTTCTTATGTTTTTAGCCCTAAACAAAGAGAATTGCCCAGCATCATGTTTGGCTTCAACTAAATCTTGAGATCTTACAGGGTAATTTTTAGGCTCAAACATCTCAGCATATCCATTTTCATTTTCGAAAACAGCTCTCTGAATAGGAAAAGAAAAGTTAGTTGCTGACATGATATAATCACATCTCTCATCTTTCTTAAGTGTTTCCATGGCTGCTCTAATATCATTTTTATCTAACATTACAGCAGTTGGATAAACTGCTATAACAAACCTTACTTTACGCACATTTTTTTCGTACCATTCTAGTGCGTGCCTTAACACTTCCGCTATACCTGTGTACTCATCAGATAAACTTTTGGGTCTTTTAAATGGAACTTTTAATCCTTTAGATTCAACTGCTGATATTATGTCTTCAGAATCTGTGGATACTAACAAGTTTTCAGCAGTGAACAATTTACTTAATTCACTTAATGGCCAGTATATCATTGGTTGTCCAAAGATTTCTTTGATATTCTTGTTTGGTATTCTTTTACTTCCACCTCTAGCTGGAACCACAACTAAAGTAGATCGATAATCAGTCATTTAGTATCACTTTATTTTCATATTTTTCTTTGACTAAAGCTCATTTTAAATTTTTGATACCTATCTCTTTAAATTTATTTTTTTTAGAATGTTTGATATAATATTTGTTGTTGATATAATGTTATTGCTCAATTTATAAAACTCAAAAAATGATCATAACTTAAATCTTACCAATACAATTTTTATTATTATCAATCCATTTCTTAAGTTCAAATTTATTCATCCATTCATGATTTGAATCACTGCTATAAACAAAACCTTCTGTTACTTTCACACCATCTTTAATTCGGTTTTTGTCAAATGCCCATTCATTAATCTGTGGTAAAATTTTAAAGTATTCTGGATACTCATAAGTAAAACTACTGTCCTCACCGCCAATCATTTGCTCATGTATTTTTTCACCTGGACGGATACCTATAATTTTTTGATTAGCATTAGGTGCAATCACGTTTGCTATATCTATAATCTTCATGGAAGGAATTTTTTTAATATAAATTTCACCTCCTATCATATCGTTAAAGGCTTGCCATACTAAATCCACACCCTGCTCTAGCGTAATCATAAAACGTGTCATTCTCACATCAGTTATTGGTATGACACCTTTATCTTTAATTGACATAAAAAATGGAATTACTGAGCCACGGGAACCAATTACATTGCCATAACGTGCAACAGCAAAAGATGTTTTATGACTAGATGCATAAGATGCATTACTAGCAACGAATAATTTGTCAGAAGCTAATTTACTTGCACCATAAAGGTTAATAGGACTACTAGCTTTGTCTGTAGAAAGTGCTACCACACGTTTTACTCCTTGATCAATACTGGCATCAATTATATTCATTGCACCATTAACATTGGTTTTAATACATTCAAAAGGATTGTATTCTGCAGTAGGAACAATTTTAGTTGCTGCTGCATGGACAACAAAATCTACACCATTCAAAGCACGATGAAGTCTCTCTTTGTCTCTTACATCGCCAATAAAAAACCGCACCCTTGGATCATCATTAAATAATTTTGCCATCTCCCATTGTTTCATTTCATCTCGTGAAAAAATAACTAAGCGTTTCGGATTATATTTTTTAAGCGTAAGTGGAACAAAAGTATGCCCAAAAGAACCTGTGCCACCTGTAACTAGTATAGAAGAGTTTCTTAGCATTTTTTTAAAAAAATTTTGGCTGTAATCTAAAAATTATTGTTAACTTTGATTAATTTTTTTAGTGTTTCTTTGTTTTTTTAATTCATCATTTTCCGGTTAAAAAACTATATCATATTTTTTTAAAGTTCTCATTAGGAATTAATTAACCTTTACTTTGGACTTTACTCCACAATTTATTGTAGGATTCTATCATTTTATCAATATCAAAATTTTGAGCAATTCTTAATCTTGCTTGATTGCATCTTTGTTGCCAGTTTTTAGTCTTCATTTTTAAAAATATACTCTGAATGATAGCTTTCGATAATTTAAGTGAATTATTTTTAGGTACCACCCAGCCAGTTTTACCAACAATAAAAGCAGCATCACCTACATTTGTTACAATACATGGTGTTTTGCATGCCATGGCCTCTGCCACAACATTGGGGAACCCTTCACCATAACTACTACTTTGAGCATAAACATCTATCTCATTCATTACTTCAACAATATTATTGTGGCTTCCAAGTAACTTCACATAATTACTTAATTTTAATCTTTTTATTAGATTAACTAACTTCATATTTTTTTTATCTACATTAGAACCAACAAGTATACAAAAAAAATCTATATCTTGTTTTTGAATTAATGAAAGTGCCATTAACAAATTCGCATGATCTTTCATTGGATCATATCTAGCAACATTGCCTATTATTGGAGTTTTCTTTTTAATTTTAAATCTTTTTCGAAAATATAATCTTTTATTTTTGCTAGGTTTTAAAATTGATAGATCATATCCATTAGGAATTAAAAACAATTTTTTTTCATGGTAACCAAGATCTTTACAATTCCTTTTTGTACTTGTTGAAACAACAATAATCAATTTTGGTATGTAAAACGATAGTTTGGCTAATAACTTAATAAGTAAAAGATTAACTAAATTAGTTTTTTTTATTTCTAAATTTGAATAACGAATATTCCAAACTATATTGTGAAATCCAGATAATTTTGCAGCTACACCTCCTATCAAATCACCATGGACAAGCCATGTTTGAACAATATTTGGTTTTAAAAAACGGAGAAGTTTTATAAGATAAAAAAAATTCAAAATTGAATAAAATTTCATATTTAAGTGATAAACTTTAATACCTATTTTTTTTAATAATAATGAATATTTATCAGCTCTTTTTAATGAAATAATAATGTGTTCATTGACAGAGTCATGTTTGCAAATTTTATATAATGTGTTTTCTGCACCACCATCTCCTAAACTGGTAATTATATGAAGAACTTTCAAAATTTTTTATAAGTATTTTATAAGTTAATTTTAGATTAATATTACAATTATAATAAATTTTATTATTTATCAACATACAATAAATAAAATTACTAAATTACTATAAACTTTAAATGAATTATTAATAAAATTAATTTAAGAATGTAATCTAAGTATATTTTAATCCTTATTATTTATCAACATACAATAAATAAAATTACTAAATTACTATAAACTTTAAATGAATTATTAATAAAATTAATTTAAGAATGTAATCTAAGTATATTTTAATCCTTATTATTTATAACTCTTATTTTATCAATTATATAAATACACCAACCAGGAATAAAAACTAACCAATGCCACCAATTTTCAATACTCATTGAATGATTGTGAAAACTATAGCGAGCCCAGAGTAAACGTGAACGCCAACGATAAATGGCAGACTTATAAACTTTGCTATCTGAAAGACGTTCATTCAACTCAACCATAGGTGCTGGATAAAATGTTTTCAAATATAGTATTTTTGATGAAATCCCATCATCGGAATAATTTTTAATTGCCACAGCATGATCAAAGCTAAAACACTTGTGATCTTCTGCGATTTTAACCCATAATAATCCAGGTGGTATACGTTTCGTTTTTTTTGGAACTTTATACATATACTCTAGAGCTATCTCGCGACGAACAACTTCTTTTAAATCACCTTTAACCTTAAAATCTGCACGGACAGATATAAAATTAGTTATGCCATTTGGGGGTAAATTTTCTGAAAAAACCTTATCTTTAATTGTTTTAACTCCGTAAAGAAACGCATCATATTCTAGATTTTTTTTTATTGAGTCTAAAACAAAATCTAAACCACCATCAATAAAAAGGTCATCTGAATCCATTTTGATGACATATTTACCAGAGGCATAATTATATGCTTTTAAAATTGCAGCAGAAACCCCTAAATTTTCTTGAAAAATATACTTAATATTTAGGCTGTCATAATATGATTTAACTAATTGATTCGTTTTATCTGTTGAGCCGTCATCACAAACTACAATCTCAACACTGGAATTAGATTTTATAGAGTCCAACATTACCTTAAGGTTTTGTTCACGATTATAAGTAGGTATACAGATGCTTAACAAATACATATTTATAACTTAGATGAATCTTCTCAAAATACAATAATTAATAATTTTAGAAATATTATTTCCTATCACTTTGTGATTTCCATAGAACTAAACTTAATATTTCAAAAAATTTAACAAAAAAATAAATAAAAATAATAATAATTAATTTAAATTTATTAACTAATGAAATTTTTAATATAATAGTTTTACTACAAGAAATTATAAGTGACTTAAAAATTGATAATAACATTTTTAAGATTGATTTATTTAAGTCAAAAACTCCACCAGCTTTTCTCTTTGCTTTTTGTTTAATATCATCATAGGTACTTCTAGCCGGATGAGATACAGCACTAGATTTACAATAGGAAATTAAAAAATTTTTTTCCACAGCTCTGGATGCAAACTCAAAATCTCCACCACTTTTTAATGAGGAATCAAATTTTCCTATGGTTGTAAAAACATCTTTTTTTATAAAAACATTTGCAGTAGCAAATCTATCATTTTTAACATATGAAGATTGTTTTAATTCATATTGCATACTATAGAGCTCAAAAATATTAGGTTTATCTTTTATTTTTGAAAAAACATTAATGAACCCAGCTACAATGGAATTTTGTTCATTTGAAATGATTGCCTTTACTCCTTCATACAACCATAATTCATTAGGGATGCAATCTGAATCTGTAAACGCAAATATATCACCTTTTGCAACATTTATGGCAGCATTTCTAGCAGCGTAGCTTCCAGGTTTATTTTCATTAATTAATCTAATGTTGTAAAACTCAATATCATATGGGGGTAATTCTTCTGGATTATTATTTACTACTAAAACTTCAAATTTATTTTTAGGATAATCTTGTGCTTTTATAGCATCCAAACATAATTTTAAACGATCCCAATCGCTATATGTGGGTACAATTACTGAAACAAATGGATTTAATTCTAACATTTTATATTCTGTGGTAGATAATAATCGCCCTTAAGTCTCATTGCCTCATAAATTCGAGCAGCTGATGTTAGAGAGTCAGGTACATTATGTGTCAACAAATCACCAGTTGTAGAATTAAATGTCCTATCATATTGAAGATTTATCCACGACTGACTATATTCTCTACCCATATCAAAAACTTCACCAACAAAAGCCAATTCAATACCTGGAGGATTATAAGGCCAACCAAAAATACTTGAATCTAATGAAAAGAGAAAATTTTTAGATTTTGTTACATTAAGCATTTTAGTAAACTTTAAAGATGACCAAAATTTATGATGTGGGAAAATTTTTTTTAATAGAGCAAAAGCGTATAGATTAAAACTATGATAACCTACAGACTTACTATAATTTTTTTTGTGAGATTTAACTCTTAATAGCTCCATATATAAATTTTTTATTAAAAGATGACTAATTTTTTTGAAATTACTTGATAAAGTTCCAAGTCTAGATTGGTGAAATATTATTCCATCATCATAAATTTGTACATGTTGACCAATATTATCAAGAAATCTTTCACTTCTTCGGGTTATTTCAGAATCATTAAGATGAGCAGAAATGGCAGCGAACCATAATTGATGATTAAATGTTCTATCAATTGTTAAAGAACCACCATCCATATCAACTCTACACCATGAAGAATGATCTTCAACCCAAGGGTGCAAAAAATAACATTCTTTTGCAATTCTCAGTGCATCTGAGCGACCTAATAATTTTGCAGCAGCAATTAATCCCTCTATTGCCCAAGCTTGACCTATGAGACCATTGGAAAAATCTTTTTTGGGATTATTTCTGCAATAAAAAATTGTATTTTTAGGTCTAGCAAGCTCACTACAGAGATAATCACATGCTTTATTAGCTGCATCTATAATTAAGCTTTCTTTAAATAGATATGCTAAATTTGATAATAAATAAAGTCTGTGAGCAGTATTACGTACTGGAGTTTCTAGATCTCTATATGGTCCGTTGTGACCTGGTGTGGAATAACCTACTGAATTTAATTCAATAATAGATTTTTTTGCAATTTCATAAACATAATTTTTCAATAAATACATTTAAATGAAACAATAAGAGAAAATTTTTTTATAGCTAGCTTAAGTAGTTCAATATTTAAATAAATATTGCTATTATTCACGATTTTTCACAAATTATCTTTCTATATACACTTGATGGATCTTTCGTAAATTTACCATACATAATATTTAACTTAGGTAATACTTCGTTATTATACCATAAACCTCGATTATTTATATTATTAATAAGGCTTTCTAATTTTTCTAAATTATTAAATGAACTCACTCCAACATAATCCTCTTGTTCATCAATATATTTGAAAGTTGGAACACCTTTTGATACTAGCTCCAGATATCCTGAAGTTCTAAAAAATACGCATATTGCATTAGGGTTAAATAAATCTTCTATGAATTCTTCTTGATTTACAACCTCATTCAATAGTTTATCATTCAGATCAATATTACGATAATTATTTTCATTATCACTAGGGTGTAATTTTATCGTATAAGAGAACATACTTTTATTTACAAATTTTTTTACCAAATTTATTAAGGCATAATTTTCTTTAAAATATTTTTTTTGTCCTAAAAGAACAATCACATGAGAATATGTTTCTTGTCTTAAAACTTTGATATCAGCTTGGTATTGATCTCTAAGTGGGTGGCAAGTTACTAAAAATTTAGTTTTTGTATTTTTAAGCTTATCTTCATATCCTTTTTTATTATATTTGCCCCAACATAAATGATATTTTGCACTTAAACTATACACAAAGCTATCAAACATTCTAGGGTATTCTACTTTTTGAAATTCAAGAATTGAATGGTCACACGCAAATGTTGTTATATTTTTTATATTTGCAATTTGGCAAATCATATTTTGAAGATAATAATTTTCATTAAAAAAAAATAATTTACTTTTCTGATTAAATTTTAAATTCATTAATTTTTTATAATCATTAAAACATTTTAACAATATCGATGCTAATTTTAATTTATCTTGAAAATTAATCTTTTTTGATAATCTAAAATTAGAAATAAAATTATAAGTTAAGTGTATTTTTTTGATTATATTCTTTATTTTATCAAATTTATAGAAGGTGAGCTTTGGAAAGTTTTCTATTATTGAGAATGATTTTTCTCTACTAAATGATTTAACAATAGAATTAAACATTCTTATTTTATCAACTCTGTGCGTATCATCAAAAAAAAAGATATATTTACTATTTATTTTTTTATCTATTATAGATTTAACTCTTGTCTTGAAAAATATTTGAAAAATTATCTTAGTGATACTTTTAAAAAAGACCCAATGACCTTCTTTAGTTGGCCAAAAATATTTATGAACCAAAATAGTTTGATAATCTAAACTTATTGATTTTTTTATATCTATTTTTATTTCTTTTAAATAAGGAATTTTGTCTAGTTGGTTTAATTCTTGAAAATCATAAATCATGTATATTTATTTTTTAAAGTAAACTAAATCTTTTTCTACTAATTAAAATTTTTATTTTCTTGTAATAAATACTTTTTTGTATCTTCTGGAATAGGCTCATAAAACATAAAACCTTTGTTAATTTTTGCTTTAAATTTTTTGAGTTCATCAATTTTATCTAATTTCTTATTAAATAAAGCAATCAAAAATAATAAAAAGTTTAAAGAAGCGCCAAAAATAAAAGAGCACCTTAATAATATTTCCGCCTTATATCCATGATGTTTTTTATGATATTTATAATAACTTGAAGTATGTATTAAATCAAAAAGGTCTTTATCAGCTGAAGTGGATAAACCCCAATGATGATATATTTCGGCATCTCCTACAAAATAATTATCAAATCCTTCATTTAAAAACCTCAATGCCCAGTCTGTTTCATCACAATATAAGAAAAGCTGCTC
>Ga0307986_10001505_pt1 | contig 16892 bp, 14 predicted proteins | sample EllFjometageno82_FD_203170 | JGI IMG/M metagenome (GOLD analysis project Ga0307986, IMG submission 203170) | Marine microbial communities from Ellis Fjord, Antarctic Ocean - #82 | ecosystem: Environmental > Aquatic > Marine > Unclassified | place: Southern Ocean | collected 2014-10-09
GTGGCCAAAGTGGGAAAAGAATTTTTTAAATATAAGTGGTGAGAAATATTCTGGAAAAACTCATTTGATTAATATTTTTTTAAAAAAATTTAAGGGGTTTTGTTTAGAGACAAGTTTATTACACGATGAAAATTTAAAAAAAATCAAACCTTATCAAAATATAGTTTTAGAGGACCTAAACTTAAATGTAGATGAAAAACTCATTTACACCCTTTTTAACTTGATAGACCAAGATAATAAATTTTTAGTGATCACCTCAACTATACCAATAACCGAAATTAACTTTCAATTAGAAGATCTTAGATCAAGAACTAAAAATTGTCTTTTAACTAAAATTGAAAACCCTGATGACGAATTAATGTTTGCTTTAATATTAAAAAATTTATCTGACAGACAGATTACTTTAGATAAAAAGTTGATTGATTTTATCATTAAAAGAGTTGAGAGATCGTATGGCAAAATATTTGAATTCATATATAAAATTGACGAGATAAGTTTAAAAAAAAAAAAATCTATAGACTTTAAGATTATTACTGAGGCACTAGAACAATAAATGAACAAGTATAGAACTCACAATTGTAATGAATTAACCCAAGACAATAACGAGCAAGAAATCGTTTTATCTGGTTGGATTAATAAAAAAAGAGATCATGGAAATCTTTTATTTTTAGATTTAAGAGATAATTACGGAATGACTCAATGTATTGTTGATAAAAGTAATAAAAATTTTAAGTTACTAGAAAAAATTCAGTTAGAAAGTGTAATTAAAATAAAAGGAAAAGTTGTTAAAAGAAGTGTTGAAACCATTAATACTGAGCTTCAAACAGGTGAAATAGAAATTAAGATTAACTCATTTGAAGTGCTAGGAAAATGCAAAGAGCTTCCAATGCCTATATTTAGTGATCAAGAGTATGCGGAAGAAATCAGACTTAAATATAGGTTTTTAGATTTAAGAAGAAAAAAAATTCATGAGAACATTATATTAAGATCAAAAGTAATTTCATTTATTAGAAGTGAAATGTTTCAATTAGGCTTTTTGGAGTTTCAAACTCCAATTTTAACATCTTCAAGTCCAGAAGGAGCTAGAGATTTTTTAGTACCCAGCAGATTAAATCCAGGAAAATTTTATGCTCTTCCACAAGCACCTCAACAATTTAAACAATTAATAATGGTGTCAGGATTTGATAAATATTTTCAAATCGCTCCATGTTTTAGAGATGAAGATGCTAGAGCCGATAGGAGTCCAGGGGAATTCTATCAGCTTGACATAGAAATGTCTTTTGTTGAACAAGAGGATATTTTTCAAGTTGTTGAAAAGTTAATAATTAAAGTTTTTAAAAATTTTTCTTCTAAAAAAATAATGTATGAAAAATTTCCTAGAATACCTTATGAAGATTCTATGCTCAAATATGGATCAGACAAACCTGATTTAAGGAACCCATTAATAATTTCAGATTTATCAGATATATTTACTCGTGATGATGTTACATTTGAAATATTCAAAAAACTTGTTAATACTGGCTCGAAAGTGAGATGCATAGTAACCAAAAATACAAGAGAAAAACCTAGAAGTTTTTTTGACAACATCGATAAATGGGCTAAAGAACAAGGTGCATCTGGGCTCGCATATTTTACAATTGAAAAAAAGGAAGACATTTCTGCCAAGGGACCAGTTGGTAAATTTTTCTCCAAAGAAGCACTTGAGGAAATTATGAAAATTACAGGTGCTGAAATAGGTGACAGTATATTTCTTGCTTGTGGAAAAATAAATGATGTCGAGAAAATAACTTCTTTGGCTAGAGATAAAATTGCTAAAGATCTAGATTTGATCGATGAAAATATTTTTGCATTTTGCTGGATTGTGGATTACCCAATGTTTCAGACAAATGATTTATCCAACAAAATTGAATTTAGTCACAACCCATTTTCAATGCCTCAAGGAAATATGGAGGATATAGATTTTGCAAATCCTCTTCATATTAAAGCTTATCAATACGATATAGTGTGTAATGGAATAGAACTGTCTTCTGGAGCGATTAGAAATCATGTGCCTGAATTAATGTATAAGTTATTCTCAATTGCTGGTTATAATAAAGAACAAGTCGATGAAAAATTTAGTGGAATGATTAATGCCCTTAGTTATGGAGCTCCACCTCATGGTGGTATAGCACCTGGTATAGATAGAATTTTAATGCTTTTAGCTAATGAGAAGAACATTAGAGAGGTTACAATGTTCCCCATGAATCAAAATGCTCAAGATCTAATGATGAATGCTCCTTCAGAAGTTAATGAAGAGCAACTTAAAGAACTTGGTTTAGCTTTAAAACTCAAGAAATAGTATTATTTTTTACCCTTTAAGCTGATTTTGACCTCAGATAGATCGACAAGATTTTTCTTATAATTATTTCTTACAAAACCTTTACTCGTTATATCTCTTACAATTTTGAGTAATTGATTTTGATCTTCTGTATTTTCCTCCTCAGGCGTAGATCTATCAGATCCACCAATAGCAGGTGTGTGAGCTAAATCTTCTCTATTTTGATAAGAAATAGCCAACTCTCTGAAAATATAATCCAATATAGATGAGGCGCTCATTATTCTATCATTACCATGCACTTTTCCAGATGGTTCAAATTTAGTATCAACATAAGCACTAATGAATTCATCTAGTGGAACACCATATTGAAGACCTAGTGATATTGCTATTGCAAAATTGTTCATCAAAGCTTTAACCAGCTCTCCCTCTTTACTGGTATCAATGAAAATTTCACCTATTTTTCCATCCTCGTATTCGCCAGTATGTAAATAAACTTTATGATCACCAATAGTAGCTTTTTGGATATAACCTTTTCTTCTATCTGGCATGCTAAATCTTTTACTAATACCATCATTAATTTTTTTAACAAATGTAGTGTTATTTTCTTTTGAAATAACTTTAGGATGGCTTTGTTCAGTTATAATATCTACTTTTTTATTTTCGGTAGTTTTGTTTTTTGGGTCTAAACTTTTTGTTTTTCTTGTATCAAGTTTAACATCTAAAACCTCAAATTTACCATCATCACGTTTTTCAAGGTTTGAAAGCTCTGCCTCATTAATATCATCAAGGTAATGATTAACTTTAAAGCTGCATGTGTAATATGTTTCTACTAAATATTTTGCCATTTTTCCTTTAATTAGATATTATTATGAATCACTGAATATTTAATTTATATACAAATCTATACTTTAGTCTAATTTAAATTATACAATTTAGAATTGAAGATTTAGCAAAATTATATGTTTCACTTTTTTAAAAAAATTTTTGTTTGGTGGGATCAGGAAACCCTTGGTACTAAGTTAAAAACATTTTTTTCAGGAAATTACAAGGGAAGTGACACACTTGGAAATAAATATTATGAAAGTAAAAAAGGAAAAAGATGGGTCATCTATAGCGGAGAGATTGATGCCTCAAAAATACCAAATGAATGGTATTCATGGATTCATTTTACAAAAAACAAGATTGAAAATAATCATAATTTAGAAAAATACGATTGGCAAAAACCTCATCAATCTAATCAAACTGGTACAGAGAATGCTCATCACCCAAATAGAAATAATGAACAAATCAAAAAAAAATATACAAGTTGGAAAAATTAAGTATTTAATAATTTTAATTTATTTTTTTTTAGCAACAATAACCTCAACATCATTTGCTTTAGAAAGCAAAGAGGAAAGTTTTGTAGAAATAAAAATTTTAGATAAAGTAAGTTCTAAAAGTATTCTTTTAAAATTAAAAATTGGTTCAGAAAAAAAGTATAAAAACTTATTAATCAAAAGTTTAAAATGTAAAAATTCAGAATTTGATGATAACCCAGAAATAACAGCTTATATTCAGGTTCAAGATCTAACTAATAAAAATAAGGATGAAGTTTTTGTTTTTAATGGGTGGACTTTTTCTTCAAGTCCAACAATAAATCCTTTTGATCATCCTGTTTATAATATCTGGCTTACAAAATGTTACTAAATAACCTTTTCGTTATCTAACCAACCAACATTAAAATCTGATTCAATAAATTTTTTGTGAGCAAGTAATATTTTATGAAGAGGTATAGTTGTTGTTATACCTTCAATTACAAACTCATCTAAGGATCTATTCATTCTCTGAATTGCTTCGGTTCTATTTCTTCCTTGTGTAATTACCTTGCAAATCAAGCTGTCATAATATGGAGTAACTTTATAACCTTGAAAAATTGCCCCATCCACTCTTGTTCTAAAACCTGATGGTTGATGGCACATGCCTATAGTTCCAGGTGAAGGTTGAAAATTTTTACTAGCATCCTCTGCATTAATCCTGCATTCAATAGCATGTCCTCTAGGATTAATATCACTTTGTTTAAGAGCTGTTTCACCGGTAAAGGCTATCCAAATTTGTTCTTTAATAATATCAATTCCAGTAACCATTTCTGTAACTGGATGTTCTACTTGAACACGTGTATTCATTTCTAAAAAATAAAACTTTCCATCTTCATAAATAAACTCAACAGTTCCAGCGCCCTCGTAACCAATTTTGCTGACCATATTTACAGTTTTTTCAAAAAGATCTTTTCTAATTTGATCTGTTAGTACTGGGCTAGGAGTTTCTTCTATTAATTTCTGGTGTCTTCTTTGTACAGAACAGTCTCTTTCATGTAAATGTACTGTTCTATTTTTACCAGATAGAACTTGAACTTCGATGTGTCTTGGGTTTTGAAAAAATTTCTCAATATAAACCTCATCATTTCCAAAATATTTTTGTGCTTCAGATTTAGCTGTTGAGAATAATATTTCAAACTCTTCTTCTTTATGAACAATCTTCATTCCTTTACCACCACCACCACCAGATGCTTTAATTAAAACCGGAAATCCTATTTTTTTACAAAGTTCTTTAGCTGCCTTTACATTTTTAACACCACCCTCAGAACCCTCAATAACAGGTAGACCATGTTCTTTAGCAATTTTCTTTGCTTGAATTTTATCCCCCATCATCGCTATAAGCTTTGAAGAGGCACCAATAAATTTAATATTATTTTCTTCTAAAACTTTAGCAAAGTTTGCATTTTCAGATAAAAAACCATAACCAGGATGAACGGCCTCCGCTTTTGTAAGTTCAATCGCAGACATTAATGCAGGAACATTTAAATAGCTATTTGCAGGTTGATGAGAGCCAATGCAAACACTTTCATCAGCAAGTCTAACATGCATACTATCTCTATCCACATCAGAGTGAACAGCAACAGTGGCAATTCCCCATTCTTTGCAAGCCCGTATAACTCTGACTGCAATTTCCCCACGGTTTGCAATTAGTATTTTTTTAAACATTAATCTAAAATAATAATGGTTTGACCGAACTCAACAGGTTGACCATCTTCAACACAAATTTCTCTTACAATTCCTTCAGCTGTAGAAGGGACATGATTCATTGTTTTCATTGCTTCAACAATCATAATTGTTTCACCTTTTTTAATTTTTTTTCCAACTTCTATAAATTTTTTACCACCAGGTTCTGGTGAATGGTAAGCTGTTCCAATAATTGGAGAAGTAACTTCAGTACCTGAAATTATTTTTGACATAGTTTCCGCGGCTATTTTTCCTGGAGAAGGAGGGTTTGGCACGTTTATAGATTGAGTAGAGATAGATGAGGTAGATTTTGATACTTTGATCTTGGTATCTTTATCTGTGTATTCAATTTCAGTTAAATTGAACTCATTTAAGTAGTCAGTTAACTCTTTAATAATATTTTTATCTATTTTCATTTTGTAATATGTTTTGCATTGAAATTATGGCTAAAATATAACCATTATCACCTAAACCAAATATTCCACCAGTAGCAACACCACTGATTAAAGATTTATGTCTAAACTCTTCTCTTTTATATATATTTGATATGTGAAGTTCAATAATTGTTTTTTTATAAATATCTAATGCATCTCTAATCGCAATAGATGTGTGGGTGAAACCAGCAGCATTAATAATTATGCCATCAAATTTATTTTTAGCCTCCTGTATAGTTGTAACTATTTCACCTTCTATATTTGATTGAAAAAACTCTAAATTAATATTCAACTCTTTAGCTTTACTTAAACAATTGTCTCTTAGTTGATCAAAAGTTATAGATCCATATTGTGATTGTTCTCTCTCACCTAATAGATTAAGGTTAGGACCATTAATAATTATAATATTATTACTCATTTAACTCTTATACATTATGAAAAAAATAAAAAAAATAAAAATTAGGATAAATGGCAAATTTTCAATGATAAATGAAAATTTATCACTCTCATTTTTTCTAAAACAACTAAAAATTCCTCTTAAAAAAGTAGCAATTGAATTAAATCAAGAAATAATAGATAAAAATAAGACAAACAAAATTAAACTAAAAAAAGATGATAAAATTGAGATAGTTCATTTTATTGGAGGTGGATAAAAATGAAAAATGATAAGTTAACAGTAGCTAAAAAAAGTTTTAATTCAAGATTAATAGTGGGTACCGGAAAGTATAAAAGTATGACTGAATGTGCGCAGGCTATAAAATTGTCTGGTGCAGAAATAGTCACAGTAGCAGTTAGAAGAGTTAACATCTCAGACAAAAAAAAACCATTATTAATGGATTATTTAGATCCAAAAAAAATTACTTATCTTCCAAACACTGCAGGATGTTTTAACTCCGAAGAAGCTCTTAGAACATTAAGATTAGCAAGAGATATTGGTGGATGGAAATTAGTAAAACTTGAAGTATTGGGAGATAAAAAAAATCTATTTCCAGATATGATCGAAACTTTAAAATCTACTGAGGTTTTGACTAAAGAAGGATTTAAAGTGATGGTATACTGTAACGATGATCCGTTGATGGCAAAAAGATTAGAAAATGTTGGTGCTTGTGCAATCATGCCTTTAGCAGCGCCTATAGGTTCAGGGCTTGGAATACAGAATGTGACAAATATTAAGATTATAAGAAGCCAGACAAAACTACCTCTAATAATTGATGCTGGTCTAGGGCAAGCTTCAGATGCAGCTATTGCCATGGAGTTAGGGTGTGATGGTGTATTAGCCAATACAGCAATTGCCAAAGCTACGAAACCATTTCAAATGGCTTTAGCATTTAAAAATGGGGTTATTGCTGGAAGACAATCATTTTTAGCAGGACGTATTAAAAAATCTTTATATGGAAATGCATCCTCACCAATAACAGGAATTATTTAAATAACTGCTGGTTTTTTAAAAAATTTTTTTTTGAAAAAAGGCTTCTTTTTGAAAGGTTTTTTTTTCACCAGACTATCTAAAGATTTAACTTCTTTTTTTAGTTCCTCTAAATTTCTTAATTTTTCTATATATTCAACAGTTTCTATTGTTTTTTTTGTATTGTTTTGTAGATCAATTATATATTCAGGAATTATCAGAGAGTTGTCAGCTATAATATCAATTTTTATTTTATTTTTATCCTCAAAATATTTTAAATCTTCTATAAAGTTTTCCTTAATAAAGTCTGAAATTTTCTCACAAATCTTTAATTCAACATACTTTGCTTTTGTTAAAACGGCTTTAACTTCAACTAATTTTAATATTTTCATAGCAAAAGATTCATCTGTAAGAGTAACTTTCCATTTTACTGCACTTTCACGTAATCTTTGTCTAGACATCTCTAACAATCCAAAAGTGCTAATTCTTCCTATTTGAATTCTTGCTCTATCTGTCCTACATTTTTCTTTGAGTTTTCTTTCAACCAGTCTCCTATTACCAAAACTTAACATGTCAATAAAATCAATAATTATCAAACCAGATAAATCTCTAATTTTTATTTGTCTTGATATTTCTTCTGCTGCCTCAAGGTTGGTATCTAAAGCGGTACTTTCAACATTCTTTTGTTTTATTGAGCTACCAGAGTTTATATCGATAGAGACCAAAGCCTCGGTAGGATTAATTACTAAATAACCACCAGATTTCAATTTAATTTCTGAGTCGTAAATTTGATTTAGTTTTTCCTCTATATTTTGATTAAAAAATAATGGGACTTTATCTCTATATTTTTTTATTTTCTTAACATGAGAGGGCATCATCATTTTCATAAAGGTTTGTGCTTTTTTATAACCTTCATTTCCTTCAATCACTATACTGTTTGTGTCTTCATCATACAGGTCTCTTAAAGTTCTTTTTATAATATCACTTTCCTCATGGATGAGTGATGGTGCTATTGAATTCAAAGCTGTCTCTTTAATTTCATTCCAAGTTTTTATCAATGTTTGAAGATCATGATCAATATCATTTTTTGTTTTGTTTGATCCAGCGGTCCTTACAATAAGCCCCATTTCTTTTGGAATGGATATATCATTTAAAATTGAGCGAATTTTTTTTCTTTCTCCTGGATTAAAAATTTTACGCGAAATACCACCACCCTTTGGTGTGTTAGGCATCAAAACTATATATTTTCCAGCGATAGAAATAAAAGTACTTAGTGCCGCTCCTTTTTGTCCTCTTTCATCTTTCAGTACCTGAATTAAGATAACTTGGTTTGGTTTTATAACTTCTTGAATTTTATATCTTTTTGATCTGAATCTTGGTCCAGGTTTTTTTGATTCAATTACGCGGGTTTCCTCTGTAGGATTTTCATTTAAAACTATCTCACTACCTGACTCAGAGCTAATATTTACAGTATCGAGCTCTGGCTCTGGCTTGACATCAACGGGATCGTTAATATCCAAATTTCCATCAGTAATATTTTTCTCCTCTTCTTTTTCACTTTTCTTTTGAAGCTCCTCTCTATCTCTTTCTTCCTCTTCTTTTATCTTGGCAAGATCACTTTGAGGAATTTGATAGTAGTCAGACTGAATGTCATTAAAAGATAAAAAGCCATGTCTTTCTCTACCAAAATCTATAAAGGCAGCCTGAAGAGAAGGTTCAACTCTACTGACCTTCCCTAAATAAATGTTATTCTTAATTAGATTATTTTTTAAACCTTCGTATTCGTAATCCTCAATGTTGTCACCATTTTTAAGCACAACCCTTGTTTCATTTGGATGCGAAGCATCAATGTATAAATTTTTTTCCATATATTTTTGATTAATTGTTTCATTTTATATTTAAATAACTTTAAATTTTGTTCAAATTCAGATGCCTTAACTTTAACAAATTTTTTATATATATTAAACTTAGATGCAAAAAATTATTAAAAACATACTTATACTAATTTCAAGTATTGGTCTATTGTCCATCTTTTCAACGATAGCTATTTTATGGGCTTTTTCTAACAATTTACCTGATTATAAGTTTCTTAAGAATTATAAGGCACCAGTTTCAAGTAAAGTCTATTCTGGTGATGGAGAGCTAGTAAATGATTTTTCAACAGAAAAAAGGATATTTATTCCTTACAATGCAATATCCAAAAATGTAATTAATTCATTTCTATCCGCAGAAGATAAAAATTTTTTTTCACATCCTGGTGTAGATGCCAAAGGTGTTATGAGGGCTGTCATCAATAATATTTCAAATTTAGCTTCATCAAAAAGACTGGAGGGAGCATCGACAATAACTCAACAAGTAGCAAAAAATTTCCTATTAACAAATGAAGTGAGCTTTAATAGAAAAATAAAAGAAGCGATTTTAGCTTTTAGGATAGAGAGAGCACTTTCAAAAGAAAGAATTTTAGAGTTATATTTAAATCAAATATATTTGGGGGAAGGAACTTATGGTATCGCTTCAGCAAGTTTGGAATATTTTGATAAACCAATTAGTGATTTAAACTATGATGAAGCAGCATTGCTAGCAGCATTACCAAAAGCACCAAGTAGATATAATCCATATAAAGATATTAAGTTAGCTAAATTTAGAAGGAACCTGGTTTTAAAAAACTTATTAGATAATAATTATATTGATAAAAAAAATTATGATAAATTTATTAGTAATAAAATTATATTAAAAAAAAGAAAAAATTTCTTTTTAGAAGATGCAAAATATTATGTTGAAGATATAAGAAAAGATGTAATAGATAAATTTGGTTACGATAATGTTTATAGGCAGGGATTAAATATAAATACACCAATTAATTTAAAGTTTCAAAAAATAGCAACTCAATCTTTGAGAGAGGGTCTAGTTAGTTATGATAAACGAAGAGGTTGGCGAGGACCAATTCAGAAGAAGAAAAATATTAAAAATTGGATTAAAGGATTAGAAAATTTCAGATTAGAAAAATCAATAAATTGGGATCTAGCAATAATAAAAAAAATTGATAAATTTTATGTAGAGATTGAAACTGAAAAAAAACTAAAAGGCAAAATTAAATATGAAAATATTTCCTGGACCAAAAAAGAATTTAATGAACTATTTGATATTGGTGATGTTGTTTATGTTGAAAATATAAATGGTAATATATTTGCTTTAAGGCAATTACCTGATGTTAATGGAGGAATTGTAGTGATGGATCCTTTTACTGGAAGAGTTTTGGCTTTAAGTGGTGGTTTTAGTTTTAAGAAAAGTGAATTTAATAGAGCAACACAAGCTGCAAGACAACCTGGGTCTGCATTTAAACCTTTTATTTATGCTTTAGCTCTTGAAAATGGATATACACCATCAACTCTAGTCTTAGATGCACCATTAGTTTTAGAGCAGGGTTATGATTTAAAAATGTGGAAACCAGAAAATTATGGAAAAAAATTTTATGGTCCTTCCACTTTAAGAATGGGGTTAGAAAAATCTAGAAACTTAATGACCGTTAGAATAGCTCAAGACCTTGGCCTTACAAAAATAGTTGACTTTTCAAAACAGCTAGGAATTTATGATGACCCTAGAGAATTATTATCAATTTCATTAGGCTCAGCTGAAACAACATTGCTTAAATTAACTTCTGCATACTCGTCATTTGTTAATGGTGGAAAGTTAATTAAGCCAATCATGATAGATAGAATTCAAGACAGTGAAGGAAACACAGTACTTAATAACGAAAAAAGAAAATGTATAAATTGTGATCAGTTATCTTTTTTAAATAAAAATTTCCCCAAAATTGAAGACAATTTTCCTCAAATATTTTCTGCTCAAACGGCATATCAAATGACCTCTATATTAGAAGGTGTTATTCAGAACGGTACTGGAAAAAAACTCAAAGATCTTAATTTAGTGTTAGCTGGCAAAACAGGAACTACTAATAAAAATAATGATACATGGTTTATTGGTTTTACCTCAAAAATGGTTGTAGGTGTGTATGTAGGATTAGATAACCCCAAACCTCTTGGAAAATATGAAACAGGAGCAAAAACTGCATTACCAATTTTTAAAAATTTCGTTAAAAAAGCGATAAATAAAGATGAAGCTAGACCATTTAAAGTCGCAGATAATATTTTAATGACAGTTATTGATCCGAAAACAGGAAAAAAATCAGCGACAAAGTCTAAAAAGACAATAATCGAATCTTATAAAAAATTGCCAAATGAAAGTAGCTCAAATTTAGACATTAATAATAGATTAAAAAATAATAATATATTAAGGTTCTATTAATGGAAGATATTTATTTAAATTACAAGTCAGAAATAGAAAAAATCAATCAAAGAGTTAAGGAGTACCTTTGAAAAGAATGATATTCACAATAAATTAAAAAAAAATAACCAAAAAATACTAGAAAATAATTTTTGGCAAGATAAATCAAATTCACAAAAGATCATCAAAGAAAAGAAACTCTATGAGGATTTGATAAACTCATACAACAACTCATGTAAATCAATAATTGATTTACATGAGTTAAAAGAGTTGGCCGAAGAGGAAAAAGACCAATCCATAATAAATGAAGTTTTAGAAGGCTTAAAAGATTTGAAAAAGTTAGCTAAAAAAAACGAAACGAAATGTTTTTTATCAAACGATAGTGATAGCTTAGATTGCTATATAGAAATTCATGCTGGTGCGGGAGGAACAGAAAGTCAGGATTGGGCTGAAATGTTAAGAAGAATGTATTTAAAATGGACAGTTTTAAAAAATTTTAAATCTCAATTAATAAGTGAACATAAAGGTGATGAGGCAGGAGTAAAATCAACTACAATAAAGATTGAAGGTGATTATGTTTTTGGATGGTTAAAATCTGAGTCTGGAATCCACAGATTAGTCAGAATTTCTCCTTTTGATTCTGGGGCTAGAAGACACACAAGTTTTGCAAGTGTTTGGGTCTATCCAGTGGTAGATGAAAATATAGATGTCGAAATTGTAGAAAAAGACCTAAGAATTGACACTTATAGATCTAGTGGAGCTGGTGGTCAGCATGTAAACACAACAGATAGCGCGGTTAGAATTACACACATACCATCAAAAATAGTTGTCCAGTGTCAAAACGAAAGATCTCAACATAAAAATAAAGACACTTGCATGAATATGCTTAAAGCAAGATTGTACGACTTTGAAATGAAGAAGAGAGAAAAGGAAAATAAAAATATAGAATCTTCAAAATCTGAAATAGGTTGGGGCCATCAAATAAGATCATATGTTCTTCATCCATATAGAATGGTTAAGGATAATAGAACTAACTTTGAAAGCTCTAGCCCAGACAAGATATTAGATGGAGAAATAGACGACTTCTTAGAAAGTTCACTGTATAAAGTTAAATGATCAGAAAATTAATTAAAATTTTTACAATCATACTTTTGTTAGTTTTTATAGTAATTTCTTATTTAAGTTTAGTTGGAATAAAAACTGAAAAATTTAATGAAAGAATTGTAAATAAAATTTCAAAAATTAATAAAAAAATAAATTTAGATTTAAGAGATGTTAAATTTTTATTAAATCCATACAACTTTACAGTAAACATAACCACTAAAGATCCCACAGTACTATTAGGTAGTAACAAACTAGAAATAAAAGAGTTGAAAACAAATATATCTCTGAAATCATTAATTAAAAATGAATTTTCAGTAGATGATTTAAAACTTTCAACAAAATTAATTAAAATTGATGACTTAATTTTATTGGCTAAATCTTTTAAAAATTCACCTGAGCTATTTTTATTAGATAATGCCATTAAAGGCGGACTTTTAACAGCTGATGTCAGTTTACAATTTGACAAAAGTGGGAACATAAAAAAAAGTTATCAAATTACTGGGATTATCAAGAATGCTAAATTAAACATTTTAAACCAGATTAAAGCAAGTAGTTTGAGTTTTCAATTTGATATTCAGAAAAATAAATACTCTTTAATAAAAATTAAAAGTCAAATTAATGGAATAAAATTATCATCTCCATTAATTAAAATTAATCAAAAAAAAGATCAATTTTTCGTAACAGGTAAAATTTTAACAAAAAAAAAAGAATTTAATAGAGATCAAATGAGCATTAGCAATATTGGGTTTTTAAAAAATTCAAATATAGAAAAAGTAAGATTTAACTCTGAAAATGATATTTCCTTTATTATTAATAAAAGATTAAGAGTTAAAGACCTAGAAATACAATCAAAAGTAAATTTAAATAAGTTAATTATAAAAAATAATTTTATAAATTTAAGATTATATCTTCCTGATATAGAAAAAATGGTTAATTTTGAAAATCATAAAATTACAATCAATTATAAAAAAGATAAATTAAATATTAAAGGTGAAGGTAAATTTTTTTTTAAGGAAAAGTTTGATTCAATTAATTACGAAGTTATAAAAAATGATAATAAATTTTTATTTGATATAAAAACAAGCCTTAAAAATAACAAATTATTAATAGATTTTTTAGACTATGAAAAAAAAGAAAATTTGAAAGCCTCAATCAATATAAAAGGTAGCTTTAAAAAAAATGATTTAATAAGTTTTGATTTGGCATCTTTAATATCAAAAGATAATACAATTTTATTTAGAAATTTGAATTTAAGTAAAGATTTTAAGTTAATAAGTATAGATAGTTTTAAATTTAATTATCTGAATAATAAAAAGGTTAAAAACCAATTGTTTTTGAAAAAAAATAATTCAAACTACAGCATCGTAGGTGAAAGCTTTGATTCTACTAATTTAATCAATAAAATAATGGATAGTAATGACGATAATTCAAGATTATTTGATAATTTTAATTCTAAAATTAGTCTAAATATTAAGAAGACCTATATTGATAAAGTTAATTTCATGGATAATCTTTCTGGAACATTAATTTTTAAAAATAATAAAATTGATAATTTGAACCTTAAGTCTTTTTTTTCAGATAATAAAACAATTAGTCTTTCAATCAAAACGAATGATAAAAAAGAAAAAATTACAAATCTTTTTACAGATTATCCAAAACCTTTAATTAAAAGATATGATTTTATCAAAGGTTTTGAGGGTGGGTTTTTAGTTTATCAATCAGTTAAAAAAGATGGAATTTCAAATGCATTATTAACCATTGAAAATTTTAAGGTTAAAGAGGTCCCAGTTTTTGCTAAACTTTTAAATCTAGCCTCCCTTCAAGGAATAGCAGATCTGTTGACTGGAGAAGGTATAAGATTTTCTAATTTTGAAATGCAATTTTCAAATAAAAAAAAATTAACAACTATCAATGATCTTTATGCTATTGGACCCTCAGTATCAATATTAATGGACGGATATATCGAGGCTAAAAAACAAATTAGTCTAAGAGGAACTTTGGTACCTGCTACGACGATCAATAGAACAATTGCCTCTATACCTTTGCTGGGAAATGTTTTGGTAGGAAAAAAAACTGGAGAAGGAGTTTTTGGAGTTAGCTTTAAGATTAAAGGAGCACCAAAAAAATTAAAAACTACAGTAAACCCAATCAAAACCTTAACACCCAGATTTATAACAAGAACTTTAGAAAAGATTAAGAAAAATTAAGATAACTCAACTTTGATATGTTTTTTTTTACCGAGGGAGAGTTTGAAAATTTTATCTTTAAATAAGTCACTTGTAATTATAAATTTTTCATCATTATTTACATGATTATTTATTTTAATTCCATTTCCTTTAATTAGTCTTCTAATCTCACTTTTTGAACTTTCCAACTTAGATAAAACTATTAAATCTATAAGTGATATTTTATCTTTTAATTGTTTTTCACTTATTAAGATTGAAGGAAGGCTGTCTCCTAAAGAATTATCATCAAAAGTTTGTTTTGCAGTTTCTTCACTTTTTTTAGCTTCTTGCTCTCCATGCAGCATAGTTGTTGCTTTATTTGCTAATAAAATCTTCAACTCATTGATATCATTTTTTTTAATTTTTTCTACTTCATCAATACTAATATCAGTAAAAATTTTAATAAATTTTAAAACATCTCTATCATCTATGTTTCTCCAAAACTGCCAATAGTCATATGCAGAAAGAAATTTTTTATCTAACCAGACAGCCCCAGATTCTGTTTTTCCCATTTTAGCTCCAGATGCCAATGTAATTAATGGAGTGGTCAAACCATAAACATGATTATTTGTGTATCTTTTTATCAAATCAACCCCATTAACAATGTTACCCCATTGATCTGAACCACCAATTTGTAATAAGCAATTTTCATTTTTATTTAATTCCAGAAAATCATACGCTTGTAAAATCATATAGTTAAACTCCATATAGCTTAAGGATTGTTCTCTTTCTAATCTTGTTTTTACACTATCAAAACTTAGCATCTTATTAATTGTAAAATGTTTTCCAATATCTCTTAAAAAAGAAATATAATTTAAATTTTTAAGCCAAGTATAGTTGTTTACAAATAGTGGTTTAGTATTTGCGTCTTTGTCATCTAGAAAATTTTTTAAAATTTTTTTAATGTTATTAATATTTTTTTCTATTTCATCTTCTGATAAAATTGTCCTTGTTTTATCTTTTCCTGAAGGGTCACCAATTCTGGTTGTGCCACCACCCAACAACACAATGGGACGATGACCATGTTTCTGTAACAATCTTAAACACATAATTTGAAGTAAACTACCAACATGAAGACTTTCAGCTGTACAATCAAATCCGATATAAGCGTTAATTTTTTCCTTATCTAACAACTGAGATAAATTTTCCTCTCCTGTACATTGGTAGAAGAAGCCTCTTTCTTTAAATTCTGTTAAAAATTTATTCATAAATATGTTAACTACAATATACAATATTTACAAAAAAAAAATAAGAATGGAAAAAATATATACCTCGCTAGGATTAATGAGTGGTACATCAATGGATGGTGTCGATGTATCTATTATAAAATCCAATGGAGAGGACAAGTATGAAACAATTTTTGATCAATTTTTTGAATACAGTAAAGAAATATACATAGAATTGACGAATACAAGGGATAAAATTAACTCATTAAAAACTCTAGGAGAAAATTCAGTTTTAATTAGTGCTCTAGAAAAAAAAATTACTTTGTTTCATGCCAAAGTAAGTAAACAAGTTATTGAAGGTTACAATTCAAACATAGATATTATAGGATTTCATGGGCAAACCATTTTTCACAGTGCGGATGAAAAAATTTCACGACAATTAGGAGATGGAAACCTACTATCTGGTCTTTTAAAAAAAAAAGTTGTTTATAATTTCAGAGAAAATGACATTATAAATGGCGGACAAGGTGCACCATTAGCCCCTATTTTTCATCATTTATTAATAAAACAAAACAAAATTAAATTACCTGCTTGTATTTTAAATATTGGTGGAATAGCCAACATGACAATTGTTTCCTCTAAAGACCTAAATGATTTAAAAAGTTATGATATTGGTCCTGGAAATTGTTTATTAGATGAGTGGGTCAGAAAAAACAGTAAAGAAAGGTATGATAGAAATGGTGAGTTGGCTAAATGTGGAAATACTAGTAAAATAATTTTAAATCAAGCCATAGATAATTTTGATACTATTAAAAAAAATAACAATCTTTCTTTTGATGTAAAAGACTTTGATTTAAATTTTGTGCGTGGGCTTTCATTGGAAGATGGTCTTTCAACTTTAACAGATTTTACAGCATCT
>Ga0307986_10001506_pt1 | contig 16887 bp, 13 predicted proteins | sample EllFjometageno82_FD_203170 | JGI IMG/M metagenome (GOLD analysis project Ga0307986, IMG submission 203170) | Marine microbial communities from Ellis Fjord, Antarctic Ocean - #82 | ecosystem: Environmental > Aquatic > Marine > Unclassified | place: Southern Ocean | collected 2014-10-09
ATTGCGATGGAAAAGATAGCAATGGATAGCATTCTGATAATGAAAAAGAATTAGGTGAAAATCCTGTAATTGCATCTGTTAGTTTTGGAGCATCCAGATTTTTTCACTTAAAACACAAATCCATTAAAGAATTGTTTTTTTTAAATTCCGCTAACGACAGGAGGTTTAATGCTTATGGAAGGAACAACACAAAAACACTGGTTACATCAAATAGCAAAAACAGTCCATCATGTAGAACCAAGAATTAATTTAACTTTTCGAAAGATTAATTAAATATTTCATCTAAAACATAAGCTAATCTCAGACCTCCTTTAAGCAACTGTAAGCGCATAATATCAAAATATTCAAAACGATAAGCGTATCCTAAGTTTTTATTTTCAGGTAAACTAGTATAGATTTTATTTGCCAACAAATGCGATTCTTCTATCCAAACAGAAAGTGGTGAATTCTTAATACTTAACAGTTCATTTTTAGTTAAGCGGGGTAAATTATATGAAATCTCAGAGTAGCTCATTTGATTGCTATCAATAACATTACTGTCCCATATTCGATGTAAATTTGATTTCTTTCCAAACCATTTAACTTCAATCTTATTCCCTCCTCTATCTTTTTCTTTCCCTAAATGCATTGGTTGATGAATATCGCCAATGAAATGAACTAAAAGCTTTAGATTAAATTGTTTATTTTCATAGCTTTCATTTTTATTTTTTAAAACAGAAATACATTTAGAAATAGCTTTTACAATATCTCCTTTTGGGTTTTTTTTGCTTGATAAATAACTTTCATTTAAGTCTAAATTTGCATAGTGAGAGGGATCGAGAGATCGATATCGTTTATCTGATTTAATATCATCTGCATAGTTTGATATATAAGCCAAACTTTGACCTTCCAAAAGTTTTTTTATTGCTTTTTTTGTTCTTTTTGATATGTGTTGTGAAGCCACTTCACCTATAACACGATGTCCTGTAGCTCCCCATATATCATAATCTACGACAGGTTTACTTAAAAAAAGTATTGGAAATATTATAAAATAAAGCAAAAGTTTCATAAAATATTTTTTTTTTAAAATTAAACCTTATTAAAATGAATCTGTCCTACAAAGATTAAGTATTTTTAATTTTAAAAAAAAAATTGCAAAACACTAAAATCTCAGGTACCATACTTTGTCTTCTTTTTGCTTTTTTACCATACTTTATTATAGCACAAGAAAAAGAGAAACAAATTCTAGTTCACTCAATAAAAAAAGATATCCAAATTGATGGTAAGGCTAACGAGGCAATATGGGAAAAAGCCAGCTGGGCAAATGATTTTTGGCAATGGAGACCTTCAGACAGTCTGAAAGCAAAGAAACAAACGCAATTTAAAATGCTTCGAGATGATCAAAATTTATATATTTTGATTGTTTCCAAAACCAATGGAATTAATTTTACTACTCCAAACCTCAAAAGAGATTTTAATACGTATGGAGCAGATTATATCACTTTACTCTTTGATACTTTTAATGACGGGACAAATGCTTTTTCATTTGCAACAAACCCATTGGGACTTAAAGCTGACGGTCTTATTTCAGGGGGTAATCAAAATTATAGATCAGACAGGAATTACGCTTGGGATACAAAATGGACAGTAGAAACAAGTATTGAAGAAGATCAATATACTGCTGAAATAAAAATACCTTTAAGTGCTTTTTTCTATGACAACAAAAACACCTCATGGCGTTTTAATATTTACAGAAGAAACAACCAAGGTAATGAACACAGTATTTGGACTCGAACTCCTCAAAACCAATTAGTTGGAAATCTTGGTTTCATGGGTAAAATGATTTTTGAAAAACCTTTAAAAAAAGCACGTAAACCAATTTCTATAATTCCCTACCTAAGCGGTGCATCTCAAAAAAATTTTGTAAACAATACGCAAGGAACTAAATTCTCTGTAGGTGGAGATGCTAAAATTCCTATTGGAAATGCTCTAAATCTTGACCTTACTTTTAATCCTGATTTTTCTCAAGTAGAAGTAGATGATCAAGTAGTTAATCTAACTCGATTTGCAATATCTCTTCCAGAGAAAAGACAATTTTTTACTCAAAATGATGACTTATTTAAAGACTTTGGAGCATATGGCGATGTAACACCTTTCTTTTCAAGAAGAATTGGAGTTGCGGAAGATCTAGATGGAAATACAATTGAAAACAAAATCATTGCAGGAGCAAGATTAAGTGGAAAATTAAACTCAAATCTTCGAGTAGGACTATTAAACGTTTTAACAGATGCTGATATTGCGAACGAAATACCTTCTAATTTAAATACTGTTTTTACACTACGTCAAAAAGTCTTTGACAGATCTAATATTAGTTTTTTCTATATTGACAGACGCACAACAGATGAATATGATTTTATTAGCAAAGAGGAACGTAAAAATAGTGTAACTGGAATAGAATACAATCTAGCAACTAAGGACAGTAAATGGTCAGGTAGAGTATTTTTTCACAAATCTTTTACTGAAGGACTAGATGAAGACGACATGATCTCGGGAATGAAATTACAACGCAACACTTTACGACATAGAGCTTCACTAGAATTAATTCATAGTGGTGAAGATTTTCGTTCAAATCTTGGTTTTTATAGAAGAACAGGATTTTTAAAATTAAGCCCTAATTATACTTTTAGGATTTATCCAAAAAATCCTAATGTTAACAGCTATGAGATTAGTGAACGTTCATTTTTGGTTTTTAATCCTCGCTTGAGCTATAAGCTTACGGATAGATGGTTTATTACCTCTGTAAGAAAAAATTATCTCAATAGCACAAACTTTCAATTTAGACTGACCAACCGCTATGAATTTTTAATAGATGGATTTGACCCAACAAGAAGTAGCGATGGTATTGATTTGCCAGGAAATACAAGTTATAATTTTACAGAAGCGCAAATTTCGTATCGATCCGATCAACGTAAAATGTTAAATTTTAATACTAAGATTTCCTATGGTTCGTTTTATAATGGCAACAAATCCTCTGTTGAGAATGAAATAAATTGGAGAAAGCAACCTATTTTTAATGCCAGTTTAATTGTTAACTACAATAAAATTCAATTGCCAAAGCCATATTCTTCAAAGAACATCTGGCTAATAAGTCCAAAGCTTGACTTTACATTTACTAAAACTCTATCTTGGACAACATTTGTACAATACAATTCTCAAGGTGAGAACTTAGGTGTAAACTCTAGATTACAGTGGCGGTTTGCACCTCTCTCTGATTTGTTTTTAGTTTACAACGATAATTACATCACTACTGATAATTTTTCGCCAAGATATCGTAGTTTTAACCTCAAATTTACTTATTGGCTAAATATTTAAAAATGATAAAATTTCGTATTCCTTTCCTCCTATCAGCGCTCAGTTTAATCATAGCTTTTGCATGTCAACCCAGCGAAAAAAAAATTCCAAAAAAAACAATGATAGTTAAAGGACAAATTGAAGGACTTAAAAAAGGAACTTTATATCTTCAGAAGTTTGATGATACTCTTTTAGTTAATGTTGATTCTACTTTAGTAAAAGGAATATCTAACTTTGAATTCCAAACTCATATTGAAACTGCTGAAATTTTCTATTTATACTTAAATAAAGAAGATGGTGACAATTTAAATGATCGGATATTATTCTTTGGTGAGCAAGGAACTATAGAAATCAATACTCTATTAAAAACATTTGAAAGTAGTGCTAAAATTACAGGCTCTAGAAATCAAGAATTACTTCAGGAATACCTCTCCTTTAATCGAAAATTTAACGACCAAAATTTACAGTTTATAAAGGAATTTTACGAAGCACAGAAAAATAATAATGTAAGTAAAGCAGATTCCATTCAACAAAAAATTGACAATTTACTTAAAAGACGTTATTTATACACTATAAACTTTGCGGCACAAAATACAGATCAAAATATTGCCCCTTACCTAGCTTTAACTGAAGTCTATAATGCTAATCTTGCTCTGCTTGATTCTATAGCTGTTAAAATGACTTCAGAGGTTAGAGGTTCAAAATATGGTTCAGAGTTTCTAAACTTCCTAGAGCAAAGAAGATCAGAAACTAGAAGTAATTAAAGCTTTTCAGATTTTTTATGTAAATCTGAAAGAACTTGTTTTTTGTCTTTTTCAATTCCCTTAAATTGTGATTTAATATTTTCTCCCGACACAGCATTAATTTTTACAATTATATCATCAAAAGCTTTGATTGAATCTTCAATTAACTTTTCGCTTTTGGATAAATCGGCATCAGGATTAGAAAGCTCCCATATATATATATCTTCAATTAAGTCCCCGATATCATTATTAAGATCTTTTTTAAGTTGTTTTACACTAGCCATTTTTCTTCTTTTTTTAGTAAATTAATTTTAGTCTTCTTTTAGTCAATATATATATTATGAACTATACTTTTTATGTGTTCTTAATCTGAAAAAGTAACATAATTTCTTGGGGTTTCAAATAAGGTAACTGAAAGTTTCCACTCTTCCTTTAAATGCGGTTTTAATTTATTATGAATAACAACCGCTATATTTTCAGCAGTGGGTATTAGTTCAAAAAAGTCAGCTACTTCTTCATTAAGATTTTTATGATCCATTAAATTTTCAACTTCAGTTTTAATTAAATTTTTAAGTAATTTCATGTCAATTACATATCCAGTTTGAGGATCGATTTCCCCTGTTACGTGAACAATTAACTCGTAATTATGTCCATGATAATGTGGATTGGAACACTTTCCAAAGATATTTTCATTTTTAATATCAGACCAATCTTTATTATAAAGTCGGTGTGCCGCGTTAAAATGAGCTTTTCTACTAACAGTTACTTTCATTAATTAGCTGTGGTATATTTATAAAAACGATCAAAAATGATTTTAAACCAAACAGTATAAAACTGAGGGGTATCTTTTATCTCTATAGCAATTTGATCTAAATCAATCCATTTCCAAGCAGCTACTTCATTAGAATTAATTATTGGCTCATAATTATAATAACCCAAAAGCACATAATCTAATTCATGCTCAGTGAGACCATTATCAAAAGGTGCCTTGTAAATAAAACTAAATAACGCTTTCATTGGAACTGTAAAGCCCATTTCTTCTTTTAAACGACGTTTTCCTGCATCTATATTGCCTTCTCCTTCTCTTTGGTGACTGCAACAAGTATTTGTCCATAAACCAGGAGAATGGTATTTATCTAATGAACGTTGTTGCAACATTAATTGACCTTTTTTATTGAGAATAAAAACCGAAAAAGCACGGTGCAAAATCGCCTTTTCATGTGCTTCAATTTTAGACATGCTCCCAATGGAATTATCATCTATATCTACTAAAATCACTTTTTCCTCCAACATGCAGTGCAAAATTACCTATAATTCTCACAAAAACCTATTCACTATCCATCGGCTGTGGCTTTATTTGTAATACTTTTGCTGCCATGGGATTTTTAGAAGAAATAAAACGTAGACGAACCTTTGGGATAATTTCACACCCTGATGCGGGTAAAACTACCCTTACTGAAAAGCTATTGCTTTTTGGTGGTGCAATTCAGGAAGCAGGTGCTGTAAAATCTAATAAAATTAAGAAGTCAGCTACAAGTGACTTTATGGAGATTGAACGACAACGTGGCATCTCTGTATCTACTTCTGTATTAGCTTTTGTTTATAAGAATAAAAAAATAAATATTCTAGATACTCCCGGACATAAGGATTTTGCGGAAGACACCTTCAGAACCCTTACAGCTGTGGATAGTGTAATTGTAGTAATTGACGTTGCTAAAGGAGTAGAGACACAGACAGAAAAACTGGTTGAAGTTTGTAGAATGAGGAAAATTCCTATGATCGTATTCATAAATAAACTTGACCGAGAAGGAAAAGATGCATTTGATTTATTAGATGAGGTTGAACAGAAATTAGGACTGACTGTCACTCCCCTTTCACTTCCAATTGGAATGGGCTACGATTTTAAAGGGATTTATAATATCTGGGAACAGAATGTTCAGCTCTTTGAAGATGAACAAAAACAAACTATTGGTAAAAAGAAACAATTTCAATCTTTGGATGATGCTGGACTGTTAAAAGTAATTGGAATTGAAAGTCTTACAACATTAAAAGAAGAATTAAAGTTGATAGATGGAGTATATCCTATATTTAATCAAAAGGATTATCTAAAAGGAGATCTACAGCCTGTTTTATTTGGTTCAGCATTAAATAACTTTGGCGTTGAAGAACTTCTCAATTGTTTTGTGGAAATTGCTCCAGAACCACTTTCAAAGGCTTCGGAGCAACGTATTGTTAATCCTAACGAAAATGAATTTAGCGGTTTTGTGTTTAAAATTCATGCTAACATGGATCCAAATCATAGAGATCGACTAGCATTTATTAAAATAGTCTCTGGAACATTTGAACGAAATAAGCCATACCTTCATGTACGTAAAAACAAAAAATTGAAATTTTCTTCGCCAAATGCTTTTTTTGCAAAGAAAAAACAAATTGTTGACATCTCCTATCCAGGAGATATAGTTGGACTACATGACACAGGAAATTTTAAAATTGGAGATACATTAACAAGTGGTGAAATTCTTCAATTTAAAGGAATTCCTAACTTTTCTCCAGAGCATTTTCGTTTTATAAATAATGCGGATCCATTAAAGTCAAAACAGCTTTATAAAGGTATTGATCAGTTGATGGATGAGGGTGTGGCTCAACTTTTTACACTTTCTTTGAACAACAGAAAGGTGATTGGAACAGTCGGTGCACTTCAATTTGAAGTAATTCAATATCGTCTTGAACATGAATACAGTGCAAAATGCTCATATGAAAACCTAAATGTACATAAAGCTTGCTGGGTAGATCCACAAAGTCCTAATAATGAAGAGTTTAAAGACTTTAAACGGGTTAAACAGAAATTTTTAGCAACAGATAAACATGAGCAATTAGTGTTTTTTGCAGACTCCTCTTTTTCTCTACAAATGACTCAACAAAAATATCCTTCTATTGTATTTCATTTTACTTCGGAATTTAAAGAGTAGATAAAAAAATCACAAATCAAATTGTGGTTTTTTTAATTTAAGCCTCTCCTGTGGGTCCAAAATTTAATGGAATCAAGGGAGATTCGTTTGTTTTAACTTTTCCATTAGCTTTTTCAAAATGCTTAATATTTTCTCCCAAGGCTTTATGAAAACGCTTTACATGTTCAGGTGTTAAAATCACACGTGACTTTACTCTAGCTTTTGGTGCACCAGGCATTACAGTAATAAAATCAACAATGAACTCGGAAACAGAATGATTAATAATCGCTAAATTAGAATATACACCATCAGCTACATTTTCATCAATGGAAATATTAAGCTGCTGATCTACAGAAGCTTTTGTTTCACTCATAATTATCTCAATTTAAAAACTAATTTCTTTCTCTTTGTCAATTAATAGACTCTTATATTCTTCTTTTGATCCTACAATAACATCATTATAAGTTCTAAGACCTGTGCCTGCAGGGATTTTGTGCCCTACAATTACATTTTCTTTCAAGCCCATTAAGAAGTCTACTTTACCACTAACCGCAGCTTCATTCAATACTTTAGTTGTTTCCTGGAAAGATGCCGCTGAAATAAATGATTTTGTTTGTAATGATGCCCGAGTAATTCCTTGTAATTGTGGAGTAGCAGTTGCGGAGGTAGCATCATGTGCTACAACCAACTTTCTATCTTCACGAGTTAATAACGAATTTTCATCACGTAACTGACGTGTAGATATAACCTGTCCTTCTTTTAAATTTTCAGAATCTCCAACTTCATCAATAACTTTCATACCATATAATGAATCATTTTCATCCATGAAGTCATAACGAAACACTAATTGATTTTCAAGGAAAATAGAGTCACCCGGATCCATTATTCTGACTTTACGCATCATCTGACGAACAACTACCTCAAAGTGCTTATCATTAATTTTAACACCTTGTAATCGATAAACCTCTTGGATTTCGTTTACAAGATACTGTTGTACTGCAGAAGGACCTTTAATTTTTAAGATATCAGCTGGTGTAGTTGAGCCATCGGATAATGACATTCCCGCTTTTACAAAGTCGTTTTCTTGAACTAATATTTGATTAGATAATTTAACCAGATATTTTTTAATGTCTCCAAATTTAGACTCAACAATAATTTCTCGGTTTCCTCTTTTAATTTTTCCGAAAGAAACAACTCCATCTATCTCAGATACAACTGCTGGATTTGAGGGGTTACGTGCCTCAAATAATTCTGTTACACGAGGTAAGCCTCCTGTTATATCTCCAGATTTAGCAGATTTACGTGGTATTTTAACTAAGACTTTACCTTCTTCAATCTGATCACCCTCATTAATAATTAAATGGGCTCCTACTGGAAGATTGTATGAACGTAAAATAATTCCTTTTTTATCTTGAATAGACAAGGTTGGAATTAACTTTTTATTTCTTGATTCTGAAATTACTTTTTCTTGAAATCCAGTTTGTTCATCTATCTCTACCTGGTAGGTAAGACCTTGTTCAAGGTTTTCAAATATAATTTTACCTGTGAATTCCGAAACAATAACTCCATTAAATGGATCCCATTGACAAATTACATCATCCTTCTTAATCTTAGATCCGTTTTTAACGGCTATCGATGATCCGTAAGGAATATTTTTGGTGCTTAAAACATTTTTAGTTTTAGAATCTATAATCTTAATCTCTGAAGTACGTGAAATTACTATTTCAGCATCTTTACCGTCCGTATCTTTACCTTTTACAGTTTTAAGATCTTCAATTTTTGCAATTCCGGCAAACTTAGAAATCAGTTTATTTTCTTCAGAAATATTACCAGCTACTCCACCAACGTGAAAGGTTCTCAGTGTTAACTGAGTTCCAGGCTCTCCGATGGACTGAGCAGCAATTACTCCTACAGCCTCTCCACGTTGGACCATTTTATTGGTTGCCAAGTTTCGTCCATAACATTTGGCACAAATACCACGCTTAGCAGCACAAGTTAATGGAGAGCGAACTTCAATAGATTCAATAGGTGCGCTTTCAACTAATGCAACATGAGTATCTTTAATTTCTTTACCTGACTCAATAATAATTTCATTTGTTCTTGGATCTAAAATATCATGGAGAGAGACACGGCCTAGAATTCGTTCTCCAAGAGACTCAACTATTTCCTCATTTTTCTTTAATGGTTTAACCTCAACACCCCTGAGTGTTCCACAATCTTCGTGGTTTACAATAACATCTTGAGAAACGTCATGAAGCCGTCGTGTTAAATAACCTGCATCAGCAGTTTTAAGGGCTGTATCAGCGAGTCCTTTTCGTGCACCGTGAGTTGAGATAAAGTATTCTAAGATAGAAAGCCCTTCTTTAAAGTTTGAAAGGATTGGATTTTCAATGATTTCACCACCTCCAACATTAGATTTTTTAGGCTTTGCCATTAATCCACGCATCCCCGTTAACTGACGGATTTGCTCTTTTGATCCCCTAGCTCCAGAGTCCAACATCATGAATACGGAATTGAATCCTTGCTTGTCTTCACTAATTCTTTTCATTGCCAATTCAGTCAACTTTGCATTAGTTGAAGTCCAAATATCTATCACCTGGTTGTAACGTTCGTTATTGGTTATCAATCCCATGTTATAGTTTCCAATTACGGCATCTACCTCTGTATTGGCTTCTCCAATCATGGTTGATTTCTCTGGTGGAATAATAATGTCACCTAAACTAAAAGAAAGTCCACCTTTAAAGGCAAAACCATAACCCATTGTTTTAATAAGGTCTAAAAACTCAGCTGTTTCAGGAACGCTAGTTACTTTAAGAATATCACCTATTATATCTCTAAGGTTTTTCTTAGTTAAAACAACATTAAAAAATCCTGCAGCTTCAGGAACAACCTCGTTAAATAAAACACGTCCTACGGTTGTATCTATAATTTGATATACTAATTTTCCTGCATCGTTAAAATCTTTTGCCCTGATTTTAATCATAGCATTTAGATCTACTCGTTTTTCATTATGAGCAATATGTACTTCTTCCACAGAATAGAAAACAAGTCCTTCCCCTTTAACTTTATTTTTCGAAGTAGATTTACGTGCTTTAGTCATATAATACAATCCTAAAACCATATCCTGTGAAGGAACCGTAATAGGCTGACCGTTAGCAGGGTTCAAAATACTGTGAGAAGCCAACATCAGAAGTTGACATTCTAAAATAGCTTCCGGCCCCAAAGGCAAGTGAACGGCCATTTGGTCACCATCAAAATCTGCATTAAAGGCAGTACATACCAATGGGTGTAATTGAATCGCTTTTCCCTCAATCAACTTAGGTTGGAATGCTTGAATTCCCAGACGGTGTAATGTAGGAGCACGGTTTAACATAACTGGGTGCCCTTTTAATACATTTTCCAAAATATCCCAGACTACAGGTTCCTTGCGGTCTATAATTTTCTTAGCAGATTTTACAGTTTTTACAATACCACGTTCAATAATCTTACGAATAATAAAGGGCTTGTATAACTCTGCTGCCATATCCTTGGGCAATCCACATTCAAATAGTTTTAATTCAGGACCCACTACAATTACAGAACGTGCTGAATAATCTACTCGTTTTCCAAGTAGATTTTGACGGAAACGACCTTGTTTTCCTTTTAATGAATCAGAAAGAGATTTTAAAGGACGATTAGAATCTGTTTTTACAGCTGATGATTTACGTGTATTATCAAACAATGAATCTACTGATTCTTGTAACATACGTTTTTCGTTTCTAAGTATTACCTCAGGTGCTTTAATTTCTACCAAACGCTTTAAACGATTGTTACGAATAATAACACGTCTATATAGATCGTTTAAGTCAGAAGTCGCAAAACGACCACCATCTAATGGTACTAAAGGACGTAGTTCAGGCGGAATTACTGGAATAGCTTTCATGATCATCCATTCAGGAAGATTTTGTCCTCGCTGATTTGCATCACGAAATGCTTCTACTACTTGAAGTCTTTTTAAAGCTTCTGTTTTACGTTGCTTAGATGTTTCGTTATTTGCTTTATGACGTAATTGATATGAAAGCGATTCTAAATCGACTCGAGAAAGTAATTCAATTAGGCATTCTGCACCCATTTTAGCTATGAACTTTTCAGGGTCATCATCTTCTTTGTATTGATTTTCAGGAGGAATTTGCTCCAAAATATTTAAGTATTCTTCTTCTGTCAAGAAGTCCATCGGTTGATGTGGCTCTCCCTCTTCATTTTTTGCAGTACCTGATTGGATTACAACATAACGCTCATAATAAATAATCATGTCTAACTTCTTGGAGGGTAATCCAAGTAAGTACCCTATCTTATTAGGAAGTGAACGGAAATACCAAATATGTGCTACAGGCACAACTAAATTAATATGTCCAACGCGATCACGTCGTACTTTCTTTTCAGTAACTTCTACACCACAACGATCACAAATAATACCTTTATATCTAATACGTTTGTATTTTCCACAGGCACATTCATAATCTTTTACAGGTCCAAAGATACGCTCACAAAACAAACCGTCACGTTCAGGTTTATGAGTTCTGTAATTAATGGTCTCCGGTTTGAGTACTTCTCCACGAGAGTTTCCAAGAATAACTTCCGGAGAAGCCAAACCAATTGAGATTTTATTGAATTTTTTTTGAGTAATGATATCGTTATTTCTAGCCATGGCCAAGTTGTCGTCTTTAATTTAATTATTCTTCCAATCGAATGTCAAGTCCAAGTCCTTTTAATTCATGCATCAGCACGTTAAAAGACTCTGGTAAACCAGGTTCTGGCAAAGTATCACCTTTAACTATGGCTTCATACGTTTTTGCTCGACCTATTACATCGTCGGATTTAACCGTTAAAATTTCTTGAAGTGTACTAGAAGCTCCATATGCTTCTAATGCCCAAACTTCCATTTCTCCAAAACGCTGTCCTCCAAATTGAGCTTTACCTCCTAGAGGTTGTTGCGTAATTAATGAATACGGCCCAATAGATCGTGAATGCATTTTGTCGTCAACCATATGTCCTAATTTCAACATATATATTACACCTACTGTTGCAGGTTGGTCAAAACGTTCCCCAGTTCCACCATCATATAAATAAGTATGTCCATATAGAGGAACATTACCTTTTTCAGTTAATGTATTTATCTCTTCAATGGTAGCTCCATCAAAAATTGGCGTTGCATATTTCTCTCCTAAATTTTGACCAGCCCAACCTAATACTGTTTCGTAAATTTGACCAATATTCATTCGAGAAGGAACTCCTAAGGGATTTAACACAATATCAACAGGTGTGCCATCTTCTAAGAAAGGCATTTCTTCCTCACGGACAATACGAGCTACAATACCCTTGTTTCCATGGCGCCCTGCCATTTTATCTCCAACTTTAAGCTTACGCTTTTTAGCTATATATACTTTAGCTAGTTTCTTTATTCCAGCTGGAAGTTCATCTCCGACGCTAATTGTAAATTTCTCACGTCTAAGAGAACCTTGAAGGTCATTCTCTTTAATTTTATAATTGTGAAGTAAATCCGCAATCATAGCATTTATTTCTTTTGTAGTTGTCCATATTCCTTTGGTTAGGTGTGTATAGTCTTCAACTCCTGAAAGTAATTTAAGAGTGTATTTTTTACCTTTTGGCAATACTTCTTCACCTAAATCATTTTGAACTCCCTGGCAAGTTTTTCCATTTACGATAGTAAATAATTTTTCAACTAATACATTTTTAAATGCATCAAACTTTAGATCATAAGCGTCTTCTAGAACTTCTAAATCCTGCTTGTCTTGGTTTCGTGTACGTTTATCCTTGACAGATCGTGTAAAGAGTTTTTTATCGATTACTACACCTCTTAAAGATGGAGGTGCTTTCAATGATGCATCCTTAACATCACCTGCTTTATCACCAAAAATAGCTCGTAAAAGCTTTTCTTCTGGAGTAGGGTCTGATTCTCCTTTTGGTGTGATTTTACCAATTAAAATATCTCCAGGATTAACTTCAGCTCCAATACGAATCATTCCGTTTTCATCTAAATCACTTGTAGCCTCTTCACTAACATTCGGAATATCGTTGGTCAGTTCCTCTTCACCCAGTTTAGTGTCACGAACATCTAATGAATACTCATCTATGTGGATAGAAGTAAAAATATCTTGTCTTACTACTTTTTCGGAAATAACAATTGCATCCTCAAAATTATAACCTTTCCATGGCATAAAGGCAACTTTAAGGTTTCTTCCTAAAGCTAATTCTCCAGCCTCTGTTGCATATCCTTGACATAATACTTGACCTTTAGCTACTCTCTCACCTTTTTTGATAATTGGCTTAAGATTGATGCAAGTTCCTTGATTTGTTTTTCTAAACTTAATTAAATTATATGTTTTTATATTTCCATCAAAGCTGATCAATTCATCTTGATCAGAAAAATCATATTTTATGGTTATTTTCTGTGCATCAACATATTCAACTACACCGTCATTTTCTGCATTTATTAATACTCGGGAGTCAGAAGCTACTTGCTTTTCTAAACCAGTTCCTACAATTGGGGATTCAGGACGTAATAAAGGCACAGCTTGACGCATCATATTTGATCCCATCAAAGCACGGTTTGCATCATCGTGCTCTAAGAAAGGAATTAAAGATGCTGAAATAGAAGCTATTTGATTCGGTGCTACATCTGTATAATTAACCTGTTTCGGTCCAACAACTGGAAAATCTGCTTGATCTCTGGCAATTACTTTTTCATCTAAAATTTTACCGGATTTATCATAATTGATATTCGCTTGAGTAATTAATTGATTTTCTTCTTCTTCTGCACTTAAATATATTATTTTTTTTAGATTAATTACACCATTTTCAACTTTACGATAAGGTGTTTCAATAAACCCTAGATTATTAACTTTTGCAAAGACCCCTAAAGAAGATATCAGACCAATATTTGGTCCTTCAGGTGTTTCGATAGGGCATAACCTTCCGTAGTGAGTATAGTGAACATCACGCACTTCAAATCCAGCACGTTCTCTTGAGAGTCCACCAGGTCCTAATGCGGATAATCTACGTTTATGTGTAATTTCAGCTAATGGATTTGTTTGATCCATAAACTGTGACAACTGATTAGTTCCAAAAAAACTATTAATAACAGAAGACAATGTTTTTGCATTAATTAAGTCAATAGGAGTAAACACTTCATTGTCACGAACATTCATTCGCTCACGAATAGTTCTTGCCATACGAGCAAGTCCAACGCCAAACTGAGAAGACAATTGTTCCCCTACTGTCCGAACTCGTCGATTAGAAAGGTGATCTATATCATCAATTTCTGCTTTAGAATTAATTAATTCAATCAAATACTTGATGATGGTGATGATATCTAATTTTGTTAGTACTAGCTTATTCATCTCTACATCCAAGCCTAGTTTTTTATTCATTCTGTATCGTCCAACTTCACCTAAGTTGTAACGTTGATCAGAGAAAAATAATTTATCAATAATTCCTCGAGCCGTATCCTCATCTGGTGGTTCCGCGTTACGTAACTGACGATAGATATGTTCTACTGCTTCTTTTTCAGAATTGGTAGGGTCTTTTTGTAAAGTATTATAGATAATTGCATAGTCAGACATATGAGAATCTACTTTATGAAGTAATATAGTCTTAACATTTGCCTCTAAAATTCCATCGATGTGAGCTTTTTCTAAAATAATATCACGATCAATAATGATTTCATTTCTTTCGATAGAAATCACCTCTCCCGTATCTTCATCAACAAAATCCTCATGCCATGTCTTTAAAACACGGGCAGCGAGTTTTCTTCCTAATACTTTTTTGATACCTGTTTTGGATACTTTTATTTCTTCAGCAAGATCAAATATTTCTAAAATATCTTTATCACTTTCATAGCCAATTGCTCTAAATAAAGTTGTAACAGGTAATTTTTTCTTACGATCAATGTAAGCATACATTACACTATTAATATCTGTAGCAAATTCAATCCATGAACCTTTAAAAGGAATAACTCTAGCAGAGTATAATTTAGTTCCATTAGCATGAAACGATTGGCCAAAAAATACGCCTGGAGATCGGTGTAACTGAGAAACAACAATTCTTTCTGCACCATTGATTACAAATGTACCGCTGGGAGTCATATAAGGAATTGTTCCTAAGAACACATCTTGAACGATGGTTTCAAAATCCTCATGCTCTTCATCTGTACAATATAATTTCAATCGGGCTTTCAGAGGAACAGAGTGAGTTAATCCACGCTCAATACATTCTTGAATAGAATAACGAGGGGGATCCACAAAATAGTCCAAAAACTCTAAAATAAAATTATTCCGAGTGTCAGTTATTGGAAAATTTTCTTTAAACGTATTGAAAAGACCTTCTTCATTACGTTCGTCAGATTTTGTTTCTAGTTGGAAAAAATCCTGAAATGATTTGATTTGTATATCCAGAAAATCTGGATACATTGGAGTGTGTTTTGCTCCTGCGAAATTGATTCTTTGACTCTGTTTACTTGGCATCTAAATTATATTTAAGGGTCATACTATTAAAGGGGGCAAGTACTATAAAAGGGTTTAGGCCTTTAGGAAAATCCAAAAGCCTAAACCTTTATTGGTATGTATTGAAACTACTTAAGTTCAACCTCTGCACCAGCGGCTTCTAAAGCTTTTTGAAGCGCATCAGCTTCATCTTTAGCTATTCCTTCTTTCACAGGACTAGGTGCATTATCAACAAGTTCCTTTGCTTCTTTAAGCCCAAGACCTGTCAATTCTTTTACTAATTTTACTACGGCTAGTTTGGAACCTCCAGCTGCTTTAAGGATTACGTCAAATTCTGACTTTTCCTCTACAGCCTCTCCTCCAGTTCCTCCAACTGCTGGCCCAGCAACTGCTACTGCTGCTGCAGGCTCTATACCGTACTCATTTTTTAAAATATCAGCCAAGTCATTAACTTCTTTTATTGTCAAGTTGACTAATTGTTCTGCGAATTTTTTTAAATCTGCCATTGTTACTGTTTTTTCTGTTTAAATTATAAAATATGTGTAATCGATTTCGTACTTTTTTTGGGTCAGGATTCTCGTTCTGAAAGCGTTTGAAGGATTCCAGATAGTTTCCCACCTCCTGACTGAAGTGCAGAAATTACGTTCTTGGTTGGAGATTGTAACAAGGATATAATTTCTCCAATCAATTCATCTTTAGATTTAATCGCTACTAATGCATCGATTTGATCATCACCAATATAAATAGATTCTTCAATGAAGGCACCTTTTAAAATAGGCTTATCTGACTTTTTTCTAAAGCTTTTAATCACCCTTGCAGGTGCATTCCCCGTCTCGGAAAACATTAATGACGTATTTCCTTTAAGGATTCCCATCAACTCTCCAAAATCATGGCTGGAAGCTTCCATCGCCTTGGCAAGCAAAGTGTTTTTAACCACTTGTAATTTAATGTTCTCTTTAAAACATGCGCGTCTTAAGTCACTTGTTTGAGAGGCATTTAATCCCTTAATATCAGCTAAATAAAGTGTTTTAACACCCACTAAAGCTTCTTTAAGGTTTTCTATTGCGTCATTTTTTTCTTGTCTAGTCATTAATTAAGTTTAGTGCGTTAACTCATTTTAGCGTCAATTGCAATACTTGGACTCATAGTGCTTGACATGAAAACGCTTTTAACATATATTCCTTTAGTTGTTGAAGGTTTTAATTTCTCAATAGTTTTCAACAACTCATCGGCATTTTCGTAAATTTTTTCTTGCGTAAAAGATGCTTTTCCAATTGCTGCATGAATGATTCCTGTTTTATCAACTTTGAAATCGATCTTACCACCTTTTACATCACTTACAGCCTTCTTGATGTCCATAGTTAC
>Ga0307986_10001507_pt1 | contig 16884 bp, 19 predicted proteins | sample EllFjometageno82_FD_203170 | JGI IMG/M metagenome (GOLD analysis project Ga0307986, IMG submission 203170) | Marine microbial communities from Ellis Fjord, Antarctic Ocean - #82 | ecosystem: Environmental > Aquatic > Marine > Unclassified | place: Southern Ocean | collected 2014-10-09
AAATATTTGACATGTTAGAAATTTGATTCAGGGAAACCTTTTCATTTTTTGCATTAATTTTTTTTATTTTGCTATCAAATTCAGCAAGATCTAAATTTAATAGATTAAATGGTAAAGTAGAGTTTTTAAGTAAATTTGTTATTTTTTTTAAATTATCATCACTCGAGTTATGGTCTATCACTGTAATTTTTATATCAACGCTTGAGTGGTGTTTCTTTGAGTAATTTACACTTCGTAAAATAGAATTGATCGACCTCAAAGTATAATCAATCTTATCTTTTTCAAAAATTCTTTTTTTATTTTGAGTTAACATATTAATACTAGAGCAAGATCTAATAATAATATCCAAAGATTTTACCTTTCTAGTAATTTCGACTTCACCAAGTGGTAAATTAATTGACTTCAAACTAGCCTTACTTAAAGTTTCGTTTATATTTTTGTCTAATGTAGGTATGTAAAAATTGTTTTGATCAATTATTTCATAGCCCATCAACCTACATATTTTGATAAATAGTTTTTTTAAAGGATTTTTAGTTTTATTTTGTTTAATTTCTTTCATTTAATATTATTTTTCTTATAATAATTAATAATTTAATATCATGAATATAAAATCATCCCAAGACCTTGTTGATGAAGCAAATCAAGTGATTGAAACTCTTGACCCAATTAAAGTTAAATTGATGGCAGATAACAACGAATGTATTTTAATTGACGTTAGAGACATAAGAGAACTTTGGAAAGAAGGAACTATTAAAAACTCAAAACATATCCCGAGAGGAATGCTGGAATTTTGGCTAGATCCACAAAGCTCTTATTACAAAGAAAGTAAATTTAATCTAAATAAAAAAATTATCTTATTCTGTGCTCTAGGGATGCGATCAGCGTTATCCACTAAATCATTACTAGATATGGGATTTAAAAATATTGCACATGTTAAAGGTGGTTTTGATGCACTGAAAGAATGTGGACTTGAAACAATTGTAAAAGAAAAAAGATAATTATTTTAAAGATTCGACTAAGGCATACTCAAGCCTATCTTGTCCCCAAAATACTTTATTGTTTACATGAAATGTTGGTGCACCAAAAATTCCTTTATTAAATGCTTCTTGTGTTCTTTTTTTTAACTCATCTTTAATATTTTGATTTGACAATCTTAAAGAAAATGTTTTTGGGTTTATGTTTAAATTTTTTAAAACTCTATCAATTATTGCCTGATCATTTAAATTAAGTCCACTTACCCAAAGGGCTTCAAAAATTTTATCAATATACTCGTTAGCTATCCCGTCTTCTTCAGCAATCAAGACACCTCTCATAAGATCTACTGTTCTTATAGGAAAATAAGAATTAAATTTAAAGCTAATTTTATATTTTTCACAAACCATCTTACAGTCTCTAATCATAAATCTAGCTTTTGCAGGAACAAAAGCAGGAGCTGTAATTTTATGTAAATCATGAAGACCTCCAAGAAGTATTGGTTTTAATTTAAATTTAAAATCTTCTTTAAACTTAATTGTTTTAATTTGCTGGAAAGAAATGAAAGTATAAGGACTAACAAAATCAAAATAAAAATCTATAGTTTTACTCATTAAAATTTATCTTTTTTGCGTAAAATATTCTAACAAACCAATAAACTGTTATTCCTACAGGTCCACCAAAATACGTGATTATAATACACGGAGTAGATAAAACTTTAGGAACTTCGTGTCTTTCACAGTCTCTTGCGATCCAAGAACCAATAAATAAACTTATTGCAAGAAAGTGCAACCAGAACACTAGCCTTAAAGACTCATTGGAATAAATTTCATTTAAACCATCTAATCCTGAATAAAGTTTAAATCCTTCAAAAATATTTTCTTCTAAAAAAATCTGGCGTGCAACAAAAACATAAGCTATCGCCATCAACAAAGGTGCAATGATAGAATGGCAAAAAAATTTTGTAATAGTATGGCTAGGTATAAGTATCAACAACAACCAAAAAGGAACAACCCCCCAATTGGCAAACAAGTAAATGTTTTCAAGAGTTAGTAAGGCTTCAAGAGTATTTATCATTAAAAATAATATAGTATATTAGGTAAATGAATCCCACATCAAATAAAAAAGATTTCGAGGACCTTACAACGAATTTAAAGGATTTAGCCTTTGCTTATTTAGAAAAATATAGTCCCTCAAAACAACAGCTCAAAGTTTATTTATTAAAGAAATACTTAACAAAAATTAAAGGAACTAAATCTAAAAGAGAAGTTTCAGAAATTATTGATGAAATATTAGAAAATCTTGAAAAGAATAGAATAATAAACGATGAATTATACTCAGACTCTAAAGCTAGAATGTTCTTGAGACGCGGTTACTCTTTAAACAAAATTAATCAATCATTAAGAAATAAAGGCATTGGAAGCGAACATGTAAAAAATAGTATAGATAAAATCAAAGATGACACAATAGAACCTGACTTTGTTTCTGCTCTTAAACTTTGTAAAAGAAGAAGAATTGGGGCACTTAGACCGGGAGCTAATAGAGAATTATTTTATAAAAAAGATATGGGTATTTTAGCAAGGGGAGGTTTTAGCTTTGAACTATCTAAAAGAGTTTTAAATTTATCTTTAGAAGAATTTAATAAATTATTGAGAATTATTTAACTTATCTTTTTTTTCTTGCTCAACAAGTATGTCGAGCTTTCTTTTCAATGCATTTCTAACAATGATAAACGAAAACCAGCCAAATATGGTTACTGAAATTACAATAATTAGAATAGTCTTAATCATTTAAATTTTGCGCACGTTTCATTAAAATACTTGGATTTGCATAATCTTCTTTACCGTAATTAAAGGGACCCCCGTTTAATGTTTTAATAATCGCACCAGCATGTTCAGCTACTGCATGTCCAGCAGCATAATCCCATTCATTAGCTCTTTCTTTTGCGGCGTATATATCGTATTCCCCGTTAGCTATTACACAGAATTTATATGAACTAGCCATTTTAACAATTGAAGTCACATTGTATTTTTTTAATTCTTTCATAATTTTTTCTGATGGATGAGAGGAACTAGACAAAGCTACAATTTCTCCTATAGGTGTTTTTTTCGAGCAATTATTTTTAATTTTTTTGTTATTTTCAATCAAGTAACTATCGTTAATACCAAATGAATAAAAAAGTTGTTTTTTTTTAGGTGCACCCACTAAACCTATGCTTGGAACTTTATCAATAATTAGTGCAGCATTTAATGTGTATTCGTCTTTCCCGGCTATGTATTCTTTTGTTCCATCAATTGGATCGATAAGCCAAAATATTTTCTCTTTATTTTTAATTTTTAGATCTACAGTCTCTTCAGAAACAACAGGTATATTGGGTGTGAGCTCTAAAATTCTATTTGTAATAATTTCATTGGCCCTCAAGTCGCCGTTGCTTACTGGTGACCCATCCTCTTTAATTTCAATTTTTAACCCTTTAGCGTAAAGGTCTATAGATTCTTGTCCAGCAACATTAAAAGTTTCAATTAAACTTTCCGCTATATTTTTTAATTCACTTTTGTTCATTTTTAATTTTTTCTAAAGCTATTATTTCTCCGTTTATAACTTGTTTTCCCTGATTTTGAAAATTTACAGTAATCTTATTTTTAATTATGGACTGAACTTGACCGATCCCCCAATCTTTTTGCAATGGGTTAATCACGTAATCTCCTGGTGTAAAATCAAAATGGATCATGGAAAATGTTCTTTATATATAATATATATCAGTTCATGATTAATTCACTAGGTATCAAAAAGTCGCCCAAAGAGACAAAAGTCGTAGTTGCTATGTCTGGAGGCGTAGATTCATCAGTAGTTGCCGGCCTAATGAAAGAGGAAGGTTACGATGTAACTGGTATTACTTTAAAATTATACAATGACAGCAAGGCTTCCAAGGAAGGTAGGCAATGTTGTGCTGGACAAGATATTTTAGACGCCAAAAGAGTCTCAGAACATTTAAATATTGATCATAAAATATTATTTTATCAAAAAAAATTTAAAGAAGAAGTTATAGACTCTTTTATTGATAGCTATGTAGCTGGAGAAACGCCAATACCATGTGTGCAATGTAACCAAACTGTTAAATTTAGAGACTTATTTAAATATGCAAAAGAATTAAATGCAGACGCTTTAATAACTGGTCATTATGTAACAAGGATTCAAAACAATGGTAAAGCAACTATGTATAGAGCAAAAGATGTTAATAGAGATCAAAGCTATTTTTTGTTCAGTACCACTCAAGAACAATTAAACTATTTAAGATTTCCACTAGGTGAAATTGAAAAACAAGAGACAAGAAATATAGCAAACAAACTAAGTCTAAATGTAGCCAACAAACCAGATAGCCAAGATATTTGTTTTGTGCCTAATGGAGACTACAGTTCTGTTATTAAAAAATTTAGACCCGAGTCTTTTAAGGCTGGAGATATTTTAGACTTATCTAGAAAAAAACTTGGAGAACATGAAGGAATAATTAATTACACGGTAGGACAAAGAAAAGGTATTAAGATTTCAAGTGCAGATCCTTTATATGTTATAAATATAAATGCAGACACAAACACAATCATTGTTGGCCCTAAAGAATCTTTAATTGTGCAGAATTTACAGTTAAGGGATTTAAATGTTTTAGGCTCAGAAAAAGAATTTGATCAACCTATTTTGATAAAAGTAAGATCAACTGGAACATTATTAAAAGCTAAAGTTAATTTTAAAGATAAATCTGCAAATATTGAAATAATTGACGGTGAGGCTGGAATTTCACCAGGTCAAGCATGTGTTTTCTATTCTAAAGATGATTATGGGGATAAACTTCTAGGTGGTGGATGGATTTACAAGACAGCAAACAAAAATTTATCCACGTAATCAACAGGTAAAAAGTTACGCAACCAATAAGTGATACAATATTACTTCTGTATATGGTTTAATGATTATGAATTAAGAGGCAACTCTTAACTGGCCAGCTTAGGAAAGACCGCAAGGTTCAAGCTAAGAGGGCAGAAAACATGAGTAAGTAGAACTAACCAGCTCATGTGACCGAAACGATAGTAGTTCTATAATAGCGTTTCAAAATTTCAAGATTAAGTGGTGAAAGCCACTTAATCTTTGATTTTTTATGAACACTTCTTTTTCTTCACATTCTGTACTATTAAAATTATTTATAATAAGAATGCTTATAAATCATGAGAATAGAAGAAGAACTAAAACTAGATTACTCTGACGTTTTGTTCAGACCTAAAAGAAGCACGCTATCTAGCCGTAAAGAAGTAGATCTCCATAGAACTTACAAATTTAAATACAGCAAAAATGAGTGGACAGGAATTCCTATTATGGCTGCTAACATGGACGGCGTGGGCGAACTCGGTGTTGCTGAAAATCTTTCAGAATTTAGTATGATTACATCTTTAACAAAACAACATGATGTAAAAAAACTTAAACAATACAAAAATTTAAAATCAATTTATAAAAATATAGCTTTAAGCACAGGCATAAAGAAAGAAGACTTTGAGCAATTAGGCAAAGCATTAAAAGAATTTAGCTTTATAGGATTCATTTGTGTTGATGTAGCTAATGGATACTCAGAACGTTTTAGCAGTTTCATAAAAGCAGTGAGAGAAAAATATCCAACTAAAACAATAATAGCTGGCAATGTAGTCACTGCAGACATGACACAAGAATTGGTTTTAAGCGGTGCCGATATTGTTAAAGTTGGTATCGGACCAGGTAGTGTTTGCACAACAAGAATACAAACTGGTGTGGGGTACCCGCAGCTCAGCGCTGTAATGGAATGCGCAGATGCTGCTCATGGTCTTGGCGCACATATTATCGCAGATGGAGGATGTACTTGTCCAGGTGACGTTGCAAAAGCATTTGGAGCTGGGGCGGATTTCACTATGTTAGGTGGAATGCTAGCAGGTCATGACGAGGGAAAAGGGAAATTGATTAAAGACAAAGGAACGAAATATATAGAATTTTACGGATCGAGTTCATTAACAGCCAACAAAAAACATTATGGTGGTTTATCAAACTATAGAAGTAGCGAAGGAAGAGTAGTGAGAGTGAAGTATAGAGGAAAAATTAAGGATACTATCTTAGATATTTTAGGAGGAATACGCAGCAGTTGCACCTATGTTGGCGCTCCCTCACTTAAACAATTAAGCAAATGCACAACGTTTGTAAGAGTAACTAATCAGTTTAATAAAACTTTTGTAGAATAAAACTATATCAATAAAGTTCTAAAAAAATGAGAAAATTTTACGGAATAGAATTATTAAGATTTCTTGCTTCTCTATCTATAGTAATTTTTCATTGGGGACTTTCATTTGGTTTCTTAAATTTAGCTGACAATTATACATATAAAAATTTTCTCAATATAATTTATTTACATGGCGATATTGCTGTGTCAATTTTTTTTGTAATATCTGGTGTAGTGTTTTCTAATATCTATTTAGATGAAAAAAATAACAGTTCATTAAAAAATTTTTTTGTAAAAAGATTCGCTCGATTATATCCATTACATATTTTAACTTTATTTTTAATAATTATTATTCAATTCTTATTTTTTAATATTTTTGGAAGTAATCAGTTATATACATTAAATAATTTTTATCATTTTCTTTTAAATATATTTCTATTACTCGGTATTGGTTTTGAAGAAGGAAGATCGTTCAATTCACCAGTTTGGACGGTAGCCTTGGAAATATATGTTTATTTTATTTTTTTCTTTTTAATTACTTTAATTAAAAAACATCAAATTTTATTAGTTGTACTAGTTTACTTATTGATAATAGTTTTAGATAAAACAAAGGCTACAGAACTAGATTTTATACGCCGATATATAAATCTAGCTTTTTTTCTAGATTTTGCGCGACTTTTTTTTTCTGGAGTACTCATTTTTTTAATAGAAAAAAAATTTAAAGATTCTAAATATTTGTATATTGGAACAGCATCATTATTAATTATTACAAGTATTGGAAAATTCTATTTTTTTATATTTATTCCTGTCTTAGTTATGCTTTTTGTATTACTTGATAAAATAATTATTTCTAATCAAACAAGAAAAATATTTGTAATTTTAGGAAACCTAACTTACTCAATGTATTTGTTGCACACAGTAACTTTTCTTTACTTATTATTTATCTTAAGAACATTTGATAAAATAAGTTTTTTTTATTCAAACTTTTCATTTATATTTTATTTGATTGGAACAATCTTATTGAGTTTGCTTTCATTTAATTATATTGAAAAACCTTTAAATATAAAAATAAGAAAAAAGTTCTTAAAATAATTTTTTTTTCCAAAAAAAATGAGTAAGTAAATAAAAAAAAATTACACCAACAAAATAGTTCCATTCTAACCCATGTTTAAAATGGACACTTCCACTTTTGATCAGAAGCGGAACGCTTATCAAGGCAACAAATATTAAAAGTGACACTAAAATTATTTTAAATCTTAGAACCGCAGGGTTAAACAAAGTATTTAATTGCTGTTTTAATTTATAAAAATTAAATACCAGCATGCTTTGAGCGGCTATCTCAAATATAATAAAACTTAATAAAATTACTCTTCTTAAAAACTTGAATATCTTAATGTCAGTCTCCACACCAAGAAGCAAAGAATGTACAATAAGAAAAATAGCTGAAAGTATACCAAATAACATAAATAAATTTTTCTTAGAATCTGTATTATTGAAACGATTAATTAATAAATTATTTTTGTACCAATAGGCACAAAGCAGAAAAGAAGTAACAACCATACTAGGTTTAAAAACTAAAAATTGAGGAAAAGTTCTTGAAGCTCTACTTATTGACAAACTGCCATCGAGATACGGAATAGTGAAACCTGACCTCCCTATTTGATCTACTGAAAATAAAGTATTTTCAAAAACATGGAAATTTACAGAAATGAGTAGACAGGTATTTATAGCAATGAGAGGGACTAAAAAAATCCAAAGACTCAAGGATCGAATTTGAGCTATTTCTTTCATTAAATTATAAATTATTTTTTTTTATTTCTTTTTCTAGCTCTTCTTTTTTTTGAGCCAATTTTTCTTCTGCCTCTATGTTTTTTAGGGTATCCCATAATTTAGCCTTTTTATTTTTCAATTGTTAAAGAACGATTAAATGTTAAAACTTATGTTTGATTATACTTAAATTATGAAAAAGTCTATAAATACACTTTTAAAACATAGCACCTTTAGCAAAATAAACAGGTCTGCTAATCCACCTGTAGTTCGTGCGTCAACTATTTTATTTGATTCTATGCAAGAGCTAGCATCTCATGAAAAAAAAATATTAAAAAACAAACCTATCACCCATTATGCCTACGGAAGATATGGAAGCCAAACTACTATAGAGCTAGAAAAAATTATCAAAGAATTGGAACAAGCACATCACGTTTTTTTACATTCCACAGGATTTGGATCTGTGTCATTAGCTTTTATGGCCTTATGTCAGTCTGGAGATGAGGTTTTAGTTGCAGACAATATCTATTACCCAACAAGAGAAATAACAGAGAAGCTGCTTCCTAAATATAACATTAACTCTAAATACTATGATCCTAATGATATTAAGGATTTACAAAAAAAAATAACAAAAAAAACTAAATTAATTTTTGTAGAAAACCCAGGAAGTATAACTTTTGAATTTCAAGATCTTAAGGAGATTATCAAGCTAGCTAAAAAAAATAATATTATAACAGTCATGGACAATACGTGGGGCACACCGCTATACTTTAAACCTTTGTTACTTGGTTTTGATGTTTCAATATCTTCTGCAACTAAATATCTCTCTGGCCATTCCGATGCTATGGGCGGAACACTATCAGTAAATAAAAAAACTTTTAATAAAGTAAACTTTTGCAATAAACTTTTAGGCAGCAGGCTATCTGCGGACGAAGCTTATTTAATTCACAGAGGCATCAGAACTTTGGATATAAGGCTTAAAGCCCATTATGAAAATACAATAAAAATAGTTAATTTTCTTAAAAAACAAAAAAAAATTAAAGATGTTTTATACCCACACAAACCGGGTTCTAAAAATTATAAAATGTGGAAAAAATACTATTCTGGAGCAACTGGTCTTTTTTCAATTGTTGTAAAAACTAAGAGTAAATCATCTGTTTTAAAATTTATAAATAAACTAGAACTATTCGGCATCGGTTATAGCTGGGGTGGTTTTGAGAGTTTGGCTATTTATCATAACATATCTAAAAGCAGGAACTTTTATAAATTTGAAAAAGACGAGCACCTTGTTAGAATACATGTCGGGCTAGAAGACCCACAAGACTTAATAGATGATTTAAGGAAATCTTTAAAGTATATAAAATAATTATGAAGAAAAATAAATTATTTTATATTTTTTTTACATTAATAATTATTTTATTATTTTTTGGATTTTTTAATATTTCAAAAATTGAAGAAAAAATTGTAAAAAAATATCCAAATTTAAGATTTACAAAATATTTATTTAAAACGGAGTCTTTGCTCAACAAAATAAACAATGATTATAATGTTAAGTTTTTACCTAATACAGAGTTTGTTAAACTTGATTTTCAAAAAAAGAAAATAAATTTTAAAGACAAGTACTACAAGCCCCCTCAAGATAAGTCTGTATCCTATACTAGTTATGGAACATTTTTTTTTGAAATTTACAAAGATAAAATTCTAGTAGTTGATTTTTTAGGCAATATATATTTTGTCACCGACCTTATGAATTCAGCCTCAACAAAAAATTTAAAATCAGATTTAAATGCAAAAAGAGTTTTTGACACACTAATAATTGATGACAAACTATATGTTTCATACGCAACTTATTTAAATGGTTGTAAAAAAATTAATGTTAGTTTTGCTAAAATAGAATCAAACAATTTAAGATTTAAAAAATTATTCGAATCCAGTAAATGTGAAGATAATGGTGTACCTGGAAGAATGCAGTTTTTTGTTCACAACAATAAGAAAGGAATCTTACTTAGTACAGCGGGTGGTTCCTATGATAATCCCGGTGTTGACCCTCAGAATAAATCCTCTTTATTTGGTAAAATTTTATTTATAGACTTAAATAGCAAACAAAATTATTTATATTCATATGGTCATAGAGTGATCCAAGGTCTATTTGCAGAAAATGATTTAATATTATCTACTGAACACGGACCAAGAGGTGGAGACGAAGTAAATAAAATTTTATTTGAAAAAAACTATGGCTGGCCAATAGCTTCCTATGGTGAAAAATATTCTTTTGATTATGAAAAAAAACCTACTTACAAAAAAAATCATGAGTCCGAGGGTTTTAAAGAACCTTTGTTTTCATTTATTACAGCAATCGGTATTTCTGAGATTATCAAACTACCCAATAATTTCTCTCCACACTTTCAAAATAAATTTATAATTTCATCTCTTTTTGGACGAAGTATTTTCGTTGTAAATTTCGACAAAAGTTTCAACAGAATTATCAATTATGAAAAAATTTTTTTAAATGAAAGAATAAGAGATTTAAAATACGACGTTAAAAATAAACTTATTTTATTAGCTCTTGAAGAAAATGGAGAGCTTGGAATTTTAAGTTTAAAATAATATATAATTATTTTTTAAGCAGTGCGTAGAATAGTTTTTTCATCAATTGGTAAATGAACAAAACCTGCGAATACTGAAAGTATTATAGAAAGATACCACGCATAATCATAACTTCCATAAGTATCAAAAAAGTATCCACCTAAATAAGCACCCAAAAAAGAACCAACTTGGTGGCTAAAAAACACTATTCCAAAAAGTGTTGCCAAGTATTTAGTGCCAAATATTTGTGCAACTATACCATTAGTAGGAGGAATAGTTGCCAACCATAAAATTCCAAACAAAACTCCAAAAGCTAACGCTGTAAAGATTGATGCGGGTAAGAAAAGAAACAAAACAAGAATTACTCCACGAGAAAAGTAAAGAATACTTAAAAGGATTTTCTTACTATATTTTGAAGCAAGAAAACCCATTCCTATAGTTCCAAATATATTAAAAAAACCAATTAAAGCCAAAATTGCAGCCGCCGTCCAATCAGGCAATCCTTTTTCCTGTATGTATCCAGGAATATGTGTTGCAATCAAAGTAATTTGAAACCCACAAACAAAAAAACCAGCAACTAAAAGCATATATCCTTTATGCTTAAAGGCCTCACTTAAAGCTCCTAAAGCTGTTTGATCTCTCGTAAAAGGATTATTCGTTGTATCATAGTAATCTTTTTTGAACAAAAACAGAGAACAAAAACTTGCGAATATTAAAAAATATATAAAGTATTGAATAGTATTTTGCCAGCCATGAACATCATTAGAAAATTTCGCAAATAATGGCATAATAAAAAAACCTATTGATGCGAAACCAGTTACTATTCCTACGGATATTGTTCTATTTTTATCTGAAAAGTATTTTCCTACAGCTGCAACTGGCACAGAAACAGCAGTTCCGCCAAGAGCTGTTCCAATTACAACGCCCATACTTATTAAAAAAATTGAATTAGAAGCTGGTTGAATTAACACAATGTATGAACCAATAATGTAGAGCAGAAAGGCCACAAACGATGCTCTATTAGAGCCATATTTGTCAGCAATCATACCAAATAAAGGCGCTGTAATACCCCAAAAAAGCATCTGAACACCAATTGCTAATCCAAATTGAGTTCTAGTAATTCCTAAATCATTTTCAAAAAATTGATAAAATAAACCCCATGTTTGTCTTATACCCATAGAAACAAGAACCACTAAACTTGCCGCTATCAGAACTATTAAAGCTTTTCTATTTTCAAGAAATTTTTCTTTCATCTAAATTTGATTTTGCTTTTTTTATAAGTTTTTACAATCTTATTAACAAATACATCTAATAGTTGTATCTATTTTAATTGTATAACGCACTGTGAATATAATAAGTTAATTTAACAAAGGAATTTAAATGTTTTCAATAGAATTAAATAAAAAGTTAGACAAATACCATTTATTAAATCACCCATTCTACAAATCATGGAATGAAGGAAAATTAACAAGAGAAATTATTAAAGATTATGCTGAACAATATTACCAACACGTTAAAGCATTTCCTAGATATATCAGTGCCACACATTCTTTGTGTGATGATATTGAAAAAAGAAAGATTCTTTTAGAAAACTTAAACGATGAAGAAAATAGAGATGCTGATCACCCTAAACTTTGGAAAAATTTTGCACTAGCAATGGGTGCCGACGCTAAAGAAATAGAAGAAGTTAAAGCTGATCAGTTTACAAAAGACATGATTGATAATTTCTTTAAAAATAGCAGATCTACCTATGCTGAGGGATTAGCTTCTTTATATACTTATGAAAGACAAATTCCCGAAATAGCAGAAACAAAAATTAACGGATTAACAAAACACTATGGTGTTAATTCAAAAGAAGGCCTTGAATTCTTTGAAGCTCACAAAAAGGCTGATGTCTACCACAGAGCAGAGTGTGAGAAATTATTAGATGGGCTTTCTAAAGAAGATCAAGGTAAAGCTGAAATCGCAGCCTTATCTACCGCTAAATATCTTTGGAATTTTTTAAGTGGAATTGCTGATAAGCACAATTTAGCACAAGCAGCTTAAAAATAAACCTTAGAACTAGTAAACTTTTAAATTAAATATTAATTTATTTAATGAATAATACTAATAAGCAATATCTTTTTAGTCTAGACCTGTTCCGAGGCTTTTGTGGCTATGGTGTAGCTATCACACATCTGTATGCTTTCGTTTTTGAAAACTCTTTTATGGAGTATCTTTCTTTCTTATTTGTAGAGTTTTTTTTTGTTCTTAGTGGATTTGTTCTTTACCCACAATTATTAAAAGTACTTAATAATAAAAAAAATTTATTAAAATTTTATCAAAGAAGATGGCTTAGAACGTTACCTCTTTACTTTATCTCTTTATTACTTGTATCAATTTTGACTAATCATATATTTACTTTAGATTTTTTTAAGTATTTAACTTTAACACAAAACATAATACCTAATTTTATTTCTGATGGTTATTACCCAATCGTGTGGTCACTTTCGATTGAAGAAATGTTCTATTTATTATTTCCAATTTTTTTAATAAAAGTTAATGGCAAAAATTTTTTAACTTATGCTTTTTTTATATTTATATTTATACTCATATGTAAATTATTTTTAGCACCGTATGTAGAGGCAAATTATTATAGAACTGGAACTTTTTTAAGATTAGATGCCATATTACTTGGCTTTATTTTGTGTCATTTTAAAAATTATATAATCAAAAGACATTTTATTATTTTATCAAGCTGCGTATTTCTGTTGTTCATCTATTTCACAAACTATAACTTTTTTATTTCAAATAAACACATATCAATAATAAATGTAACTTTTATACTATTAATGCAATTTACCAGTATTAGTGTTATGCTTGCTTTTATTCAACTTGAATCGCTACTTGTAAATAAAAGATTAAAGAAGTTTTGCACGTTAATTTCCAACCAAACTTATTCTATTTACCTGCTACACATAATCTTTATTTATATTTTGAAAGAATTTAACTATGGAGTCTATTTTACAAGTTTTATATATATTTTATTACTTTTTTTGACTTCTTCGTTAGTGTATAAATTTTTTGAAAAACCAATCTTAAGATTAAGACCAAAAATAATATAAATTATGATAAATTTTTTTAAAAAAAAAGCTTCATGGCTACCAGCCTTGGTTATAATTTTATTAATTATTTTAATGATTGTTTTATCTAAATTAGGCCCCAGCCCGCTTGGCTACAAAATCTACTAATTATTCAAGATAATGAGTAGTTCTGGAAGCATTAAGCCTGCAATGACCTCCGACCCTTCTTTCGTGGTATGAACACCGTCATACCAATAATTTACATTCCCAGATAAATTTTTTGCTAAATCTATACATGCGTATTTTTTTAATCTGCAATGTTCTATGAGAGCAGTATTTAATAGAAATGTACTTTCAGTATGTCCTGCCGCTGAAATATTAGTAATGAATATCGGCTTAGCACCTAATTGGTTGCTGTAATCATATATTCTATCTATTCTTTTTAAATAAGTAATAGTTTTAGTTGTATCTTTTTTAATGTTTTTTTTTGCCTGTTTATAATCTTTAAAAAAATAATTTTTTTTATAAGATTCATCAATTTTTCCATCGTATTTGACAAAATCTTTTTTAGTCGACAAAGCTTTATATTTAAATATTCTTGCTTGGTCATACAAAAAGCTTCTTGATTTGAAATTATCCATAAAAACTTCAATTTTTCCTGGATTGAGTAAATGCCCATCTGTAGGTAAACTTATCACACTATCTACACCAGCAGATTGGTCATTCATACCAGTGTAAATTAAAATATACCTAGGTTTAAATTCTTTAATTTTAAATAACCAATTTTCGAAAGCACTAACTATCCCTTTTGTAGATTGACCCTCAACGCCCGCATTAACTATTTTTATTGGACTATTATTGCTTGCAAGACCCTTATTTAAATATTCAGTAATAGTATATTGACTTGGCTTATATCTTTCATCAATCATACTGCCACCTAGTATAATAGCATCTATTTCTGAAGGCTCTATGTCTTCAGCTCTAAATCCGTGATAGTTTCTTTTGTAATTATATTCTATAATTTCATTTTTATAAGTCCATATAGTTTTCTGATTTTTCATTCGGTGTTCACGCATGTAAGGACCAAAATTATCTTTATCAAACCAATATCCAAATAATAGTTCAGTTACAAATACAGCAATTAAAACAATGCATATATTTGTAAATAAAGGTTTTAGAGATAATTTTTTTTTTTTTTTCATCGTAAAATTATTTTAAATTTAATACTGACATTGGATCAAGCTTAGCATCAAATAAGTTTAATCGTACATCAAGGTGTGGTCCCGTGGATCTTCCAGTTTTTCCAACAGTTCCAATAACATCATTCTGTAAGATTTTCTGACCCACTTTAATATATATGTCCTGCATGTGCATATAAAGAGTGCTTACTCCGTGGCCATGGTCTAAAATAATTGTGCCACCTGTATAGTATAAATTTTTTTCTGAAAGAGTTACTATCCCGCTTAACATTGCTTTAATCTTTGTGCCTTCCTTAGCTGCAAAGTCTAATCCATAATGTGGAGATTTAGGAATACCATTTAGTATTCTTTGGCTACCATAAACACCAGTTATAATGGCATTTTTAATAGGGACTTTAAATTGATTGGTAAAAAAAATTAAATCACTATCAATATTTCTTGCTTTCGCAATTAGCTTATTATCCCTTTTAATTCTTTCATAAAATTCCTTAGGGGGCGTCACCTGTTTTTTAGGCAGGCCCTCAATTTTCTGTATTCTATATTTTTTTTTGTAAACTTTTTTTGTAATTTTACTAGAAATATTGTTTTTAATTGTTTCAATAATAACATCATTTTTCCTATTTTTGTTTAAGCCAAAAACAAAAAAACCGAGCTTAGAAACTTTAACTTTTTTTTTATCTACAAATACTTTTGACCCAGGTACTGTTTTTCCTAAAATTAAATTACCCTGAACAAAAGTTCCTTTAAATTCTAAAGCATGAAGAGAATTTGAAAAAAAGCACAGTGTTATAAAAAATATTATTTTTTTCATTAGTATAATTAATTATAAAGCTTGATACGCTAAAAATACATAATTTCCAAACACACTTATAGCGTAGATAAGTGTAAAAAAAAGGGGAGGGCTTGTAATTACTTGATTGCACAAAAAATAAAAACTATTATAAATCTACTAATATATAAATTGGCGGGGTAGCTCAGTCGGTTAGAGCGCAGGACTCATAAGCCTGAGGTCAGTGGTTCGATTCCACTTCCCGCTACCAAAATTTTTATTTAAATGAAAAAAATATAAATATGAGTATTTTAAAAAAATTAACAATTAAACATAATAGCGATAAACACGGATCACATTTTTACACTAAGATTTATGAACGTTATATGCTTCCTAAAAAAAATAAATCAATAACTATTTTTGAAATTGGCATCGGTGGTTACAATAATGGAAATTATTCAGACATAAACTTAGGAGGAGAATCTCTAAGAGTGTGGAGGGATTATTTTTTGAAGGGTAAAGTTATTGGACTAGATATTTTTAAAAAAGAAATTAACCTTGGCCCAAGAGTAAAAATAATTCAAGGATCACAAAGTAGTGCTAATTGTTTGTTTAAGATAATAAAGAAATTTAAAAAATTTGATTTTATAGTAGATGATGGTTCTCATAATTCAAAAGATGTAATTTTTTCATTTAAATACTTGTTTAATTCCCTGAAAGAAGGAGGCTATTATTTTATTGAGGACACACAAGCATCTTACATAAGAGAATTTGGCGGTGATGGAGCATTTTTAGATAATAAAAAAACTGCAATGAATTATTTCAAAAAAATGGTTGATAAAATTAATTATCAAGAAATTGAAAATCCTTTTTATAAACCAGATGAATTTGCAAAAAATATTACTGAGATTAGTTTCTTTCATAATATGATTGTTATCAAAAAAGAAAAAAATTTAGAAAAAAGCAATATTTTAGTTAATAATAGAAGATTGGTAAGTGGAAGTAGTTATATTAAATTAAGATTATTTATAAAAAATTTAAAATATCTGGCATTGTACTTAAAAGCAAAAATAAATTATTTATTAATTAGTTTTAAGATTTAATACAGTTTTTAAAAAACTAATTTCTATTTCCTAATAACATGCATCATTCTGATCACAATTTGATCACACTCAGACTCGAAATAGGGGTTTTGCTTAAAAAAGAATTGTTGTATAACAACGTTAAGGAGAGGGTAGAGGTTGCCGCGCAGGACTCATAAGCCTGAGGTCAGTGGTTCGATTCCACTTCCCGCTACCAAAA
>Ga0307986_10001508_pt1 | contig 16880 bp, 13 predicted proteins | sample EllFjometageno82_FD_203170 | JGI IMG/M metagenome (GOLD analysis project Ga0307986, IMG submission 203170) | Marine microbial communities from Ellis Fjord, Antarctic Ocean - #82 | ecosystem: Environmental > Aquatic > Marine > Unclassified | place: Southern Ocean | collected 2014-10-09
AAAAATTGGGTTCTTTAATCTTAATTCTAATAATTTCCATGTGTATGGTAAAAATTTTAAGTAATTTGATTTATGGTCTCTTTTAAAAAGTCTAACAAAAATACCCAATATTTTTAAATTTCGTTGAATGGATAAAATATCGAAATCATTTTTAGCTAAAACTTCTTCTTTATTTTTTTTAATTTTTGTTGTTTTAGAAAGATAATAACTAAAGAGTGAAGACTTAAGTTTTAAAGGCAGTTTAATTCTAACGTCATCAATAAGTGAAGCAACGTCATAAAGTAAATTGCCCTTTAGAGCATCTTGTGAATCAATTAAGCCGTATTTGCTATTTTTAATCATTATATTAGATGCATGGAAATCTCTATGTACAAAACTTGTATCTTGAAAATAAAGTTTTTTATAGAGATTGTTTAATTCCTTTTTTATTTTATCTCTATTTTTTTTGAATTCTTTTTTTTTGCTATTATTTTTCAAATACCAATAAAAAAATAAGTCTGATTCTTTGTGGAGTTGAAATAAACTATATTTATTGATTTTAATTTTATTATTTTTAAATTTTATATACCTTTTAAAATTTATTTTTTGCAATTTAATAATTAATTCAATTAATTTTTTGTAATCATTAAATTTATTTTTTTTATTTTTTATATAGTCTAAAAAGGATTGACCTCCTAAATATTCTATCTCCATCATATTGTTAGCAAAATATTCTTGAACTAATTTTGGTGCTTTAATTTTATTTTCTATTAATAGTTTATTCACAGCCGCGTATATAATTAAATTTCTAAATTTATCTTTATTAGCTTTTACTAATATTGTTGATTTAGAATTTTTTTCTATTTTATAAAATTCTCGAAAAGAAGCGTCTCCAGAAATTTTCTTTATCTTATATTGCATTAAATTCTTTCCACTTACCATATCCTTTAAAATCTACTTTTCTTGCATTTTGCTCTTTTTCATAGGACATATAAATTTCAAGTCTATCGCCTGGTTTGTCTTTTATTATTTTAGCCCATTCTATAACTTTAATGCTATTTATGCTTTGATCAAAAATGCCAAGTTGTTGGATGTCCTTTTCAGTTTTTAGTCTATAAAGATCGTAATGCATGATTTTAAATTTGCCAATTTGATATTCGTATACAATGTTAAAAGTCGGGCTTAATACTTCTGTCTCATCTTCTTTATTTTGATTTTGAAGATTGTTTATCAAAGCTCTTGTTATAGTAGTTTTTCCAGTTCCTATTTCCCCAAATAATAAGATACAGTCCTCTTTATTAATTTTTGTAATAATTTTTTGCGTAATTTTATTTATTTGATCTAAAGATTTTATGATCATTGGCTACTGTTAGTAGCGATAAGTGTCAGGTTTAAATGGGCCTGTTGTTTCAACGCTTATATAATCTGCTTGCTCTTTGCTTAGTTTAGTTAACTTAGCACCAACTTTTTCTAAATGAAGTATCGCTACTTTTTCATCTAAGTGCTTTGGTAGGACGTAAACTTTCTTCTCATAGTCATTAGAATTATTCCATAATTCTATCTGCGCTATAACTTGATTCGTAAATGATGCACTCATAACAAAACTTGGATGTCCTGTTGCACAGCCTAAGTTTACAAGTCTACCCTCGGCTAATAAGATTATTCTTTTTTTACTTGGTAGTTCGATTTCGTGAACTTGAGGTTTAATTTCATCCCATTTATAATTTTTTAAAGCTTCAACTTGAATTTCATTGTCAAAGTGCCCAATATTACAAAGAATAGCTCTATCTTTCATGTCTCTCATGTGATCTGCGGTAACAACATCTTTATTTCCTGTTGCTGTAACAACGATATCTGCTTCTTTAATTGCATCATCCATTAGAACAACTTCGTAACCTTCCATAGCTGCTTGTAGAGCACAAATAGGATCTGCTTCTGTAACCATTACTCTTGCACCACTTTGTCTCAAAGATGCAGCGCTTCCTTTGCCAACATCACCAAATCCAGCCACTATTGCTACTTTTCCTGACATCATTACATCTGTAGCTCTTTTTATTCCATCAACCAAACTTTCTCTGCAGCCATATAAATTATCAAATTTAGATTTAGTAACTGAATCGTTAACATTAATAGCAGGTATCATTAAGGTTTTATTAATTTCCATTTTTTTTAATGCTAAGACTCCTGTGGTAGTTTCTTCTGACACGCCTTTAACATCCTTTAAAAGATTTTTGTATTCTTTGTGCATTAGAGAAGTTAAATCTCCTCCATCGTCTAAAATCATATTTGGCTTCCATTCTTTTTTTCCTTCGATTGTTTGTTTTACACACCACCAATATTCTTCTTCAGTTTCACCTTTCCAGGCAAAAACTGGTATACCTGCTTTAGCAATTGCCGCAGCGGCATGATCTTGCGTCGAAAATATATTGCAAGATGACCATCTCACTTCAGCTCCTAAATCAACAAGCGTTTCTATTAAAACGGCAGTTTGAATTGTCATATGTAGACAACCTAGAATTTTTGCTTCCTTAAGAGGAGACTTATTTTTATATTCTCTTCTCAGGGCCATTAAACCTGGCATTTCTGTTTCGGCCAGAGAAATTTCTTTTCTGCCAAAATCAGCGAGACTAATATCTTTTACTTTGTAATCGTTCATAATATGCGGATGTTTTAACAATATAACTTCTTCTTAGCAAGCAACAATCCTATGTATGCTTGGGTAATACAACTTCTATTTGGGCACCTTTTTTATCTTTTCTATTCATTGCTTTAATTTCACCTTTATGAAGTTCTATTATATTTTTTACTATATTTAAACCTAGGCCAGAGTGTTCGCCAAAATTTTGCGGTCTGTTGCTATAAAATCTTTTAAATATGTTGTCAATTTTTTTTTCTGTAAACCCTGGTCCTTCATCTTTAAAAGTTATCAAAAATTCTTTTTTCAACTCATTTATTTCTACTAATATTTTATTATTACTTTGACTAAAAGAAATAGCATTATCAAGAAGATTGGCAACAACCTGCTCGATTCGGCTTTCTATTCCAAATACAAAAAAAAAAACATTTTTACTTTCTTTGTTAAGAATTTCAATTTTTATATTTTTACTTAAACTTTTGGTATTCTGTTTAAAATCCTCAGCTACATTTCTGATAATTTTATGCAAGTCTATTTTAGACATTTTTTCTCTTGATAAAGAGGCTTCATCTTTAAGCATTTGAGAATAATCAGTAATAAGTCTTTCTATTCTTTGAACGTCATGATTGATAATATTTAGTAGTTTTTCCCTATCTTTTTTTTCTGCTGTTTTGTCTAACAACTCAGACGCACCTTTCAGAGATGCTAAAGGGTTTCTAATTTCATGTGCTAAATCTGTGGAAAATGTTTCAGCACGGTTAGTTCTTTTTTGAAGATCTAAAGTCATTTCATGTATTGATCGTGTTAAAGTTCCAACTTCATCTTTTCTAATTAAAAAATTCTCTATATTAACTGATTTACTAGACTTTGTTTTAATTGACTCAGTGTATTTAACCAAAAAGCTAATTGGTTTTAAAATATACTTGTTTAAAAAAACAGAAAAAATAAAAATGACTAAAGCAACAGCTAAAACAGTTCTTGTAATAAAATTTTTTCTCTCTTTAACCGCTACAATTATTTCATTAGCTTGCTCACTAACTAAAATATAACCAACTACTTTTTGTTCGATTGAAACCTTATTAAGTGTGCGGACAAAAAAATCATTTTTTATTTTATTCTCTACAATTAAAGGATTATTTTTTAACTTATTTAAAATAATATCTTGAATTTCTTTGTAATAATTTAAAGAATTATTTATTTTATTATTTTCTAGATTTTTATCAGTAATAATACTTGAGTTATTTATTTCTTGTTCGATAACAGCTTCAGATTTTGAAAATACATTTTGATCAATATCTAGCATGTCTGTGTCACCAATTAAATTTCCATTTAAATTAAAAAATTGAACTCTGTCTAAACTTTGAAATAAAAATCTAGCTGATAGCAAAAATGAGCTTAGGCCTTCTTCGTTAAAATCTACTTTTAATCTTTGTAAGTGATCTGTAGTATTTTTTATAACAACTAAATGATTTGTTGATTTAATTTTTACTAAATTGGGTTGAATTGCTTTGAGATATATAAATGTGAACAAACCTAATACTGAAAAAACTAATAAATTAAATAGTAAAAATTTTCGTAATATTGATGATGGTTTTTTTTGGTTCATTAACTAACATTCCATCTATACCCACTTCCATAACGTGTTTCAATTGCTGAAAATTTATCGTCAACTTTTTTAAATTTTTTTCTAATACGCTTAATGTGGCTATCGATGGTTCTGTCCTCGATTTCTGTGTTTTCTTTGTATGCTATATCCATTAGATGAGCTCTTTCTTTTATTACACCCGGTCTTTTTGCTAGTTCCTTTACAATTAAAAATTCAGTTGTGGTTAATTTGTCTGGTAGAGCTGTTTTGTTCCATTCACATTCTAGCTGGGCTGGATCTAATTTTAATTTTCCATGGTTAATAAGGTTTTTAGAATCATCAACAGACCCTGTTTTCTTTCTAAGTTGAACTCTTATTCTTTCAATTAAAACTTTTATAGAAAACCCTCCAGATTTTTTAACAAAATCATCAGCACCTAATTTAAGACCTAATAGTTCGTCAACTTCATCGTCTTTAGATGTTAAAAAAATAATAGGTATGGACATTTTTTTTCTCAGACGGGTTAAGAGTTCTTCTCCGTCCATTCTTGGCATTTTAATATCGATGACGGCAAGATCTGGAGGATTTCTAGTTAGTCCATTAAGAGCTGTTTCTCCGTCAATATAAGTTTGAACTTTAAAGCCCTCTCTTTCTAAGGCAATACTTATACCTGTTAAAAGGTTTCGGTCGTCATCTACTAATGCAATTGTTTGACCCATATAATTTTTTTATTTTTTATAAATAAATTGTCAAAATTTAGGCACTATTAAATCAAATTAATGAGCCTCGCCCCAATTGAGGCCTGAGTTAATACTAACGTTTAGAGGTATAGAAAACATATGATAATCAGAACTTGAAATAGATGTCATTGCATCCTTTATTATTTTTTGGACATAAGTTTTGTCATCTTTAGAACATTCAAAAATAAGTTCATCGTGAATTTGTAAAAGCATTTTTGCTTTAAATTTTTTATCAGTTTCAGTTATTTCGTTCAACTTGATCATAGCCAACCTAATAATATCTGCTGCAGACCCTTGTATCGGAGCGTTTATAGCTGCTCTTTCCTGAAAGCTTCGGACGCTAAAATTTTTATCATTAATACCTCTAAGATGAATTCGTCTACCAAAAATATTATTTACGTAACCTTTTGTTCTGCAGGATTTTATTGTTGAGTTCATGTAATCTTTGATTTCGGGAAATCTTTTAAAATATGCATTAATAAAATCTAATGCCTCATGATTTGAAACAGAAATTTGTTTTGCTAGACCGTATTGTGTTATTCCATAAATAATCCCAAAATTAATTGCTTTTGCCTTTCTTCTTAAATCTTCATTAACTTTATTTATCGGGACATTAAAAACTTGGCTTGCTGTTAAGCTGTGTATGTCCTCTTCATTTTTAAAAGCCTTTTTCAGTGCTTTTACGTCTGCCATATCAGCAAGTATTCTCATTTCAATTTGATTATAATCAGCCGAAACTAAGATATTTCCCTTGTCTGCAATAAAGGCTTTTCTAATTTCTCTTCCATCTTCTGATTTAATTGGAATATTTTGCAAATTAGGGTCACTCGATGCTAGCCTTCCTGTGTTTGTCGCTGCTAATAAAAATGATGTGTGTACTCTTTTAGTCTTAGAGCTTATGTGTTCTTGAAGTGCATCAGAATATGTATTTTTGAGTTTCGAAACCTGCCTCCATTCTAATATTAAATTAGGAAATTTGTGACCTGTAAATGCCAAGTCTTCTAAGACATTAGCGTTAGTAGCTAAACTACCTTTTTTTGTTTTCTTAAGTTTTGCAATCTTAAGTTCATTATAAATGATTTCACCAAGTTGTTTAGGCGAACCAATGTTAAATTCTCTTCCAGCTAGTTCATATATATTTTTTTCTATTTTTTTTAATTTTTTTTCAAATCTTGCTGATAATTTTTTAAGGTGATTTGCGTCTACTTTTATTCCATTGAATTCTAATGTTGATAATAACTTTACCATTGGTTTTTCAAAGTATTCGTAAATTTTATTTAATTTTTCTTCATCTAATCTTTCTTTTAAATTTTCATATAACCGCAAAGTTATGTCTGCGTCTTCTGCCGCGTATTCTGTTGCTTTATTAAGTTCTATATCTGAAAAATTTAATTTATTTTTTCCCGTGCCTACCAATTCCTTAAAGGATATTGTTTTATGCCCTAAGTGAATTTCTGATAAAGTGTCCATGTTATGACGATTTGTACCAGCGTCTAGCGTATAAGAAATCAACATTGTATCTTCGATAGAATTAATTTCAATTCCATTCTGCTTTAAAACAATGAAATCAAATTTTATATTTTGTCCAACTTTTTTAATACTTGGATCTTCTAGAAGAGGTTTGATTTTTTTTAAGACTATTGCTTTTTTTAAACTTTTTTCTTTGTGAGCTAAAGGGATATAGCATGCTTTATTTGGTGCGTAGCTAAATGAAATTCCAACTAAATTTGTCTCTAAAGGGTTTAAAGAAGATGTTTCAGTGTCTACTGCAATTACAGTCTTTTCTTCTAATATTTTTATCCATTTATCTAAATTTTTTTCATCTAAAATACACTCATAATTTTTGGTATTTACTTTTTTTTCTACTTTTTTTTTTACCAGGTTGAATTCATTTGAGTCAGATACTTGAGTTTCACCATAAAAACTAATGGCCTGGCTAAGCAATCTATTAAATTCCATTTCCCTTAAAAATTTAAAAAGTTTTTCTCTATCAACTTTTTTCATAATGAAGTCTTCAGGTTTTTCTTTTACTGGAACATCATCTTTTAATGTAACTAATTTTTTACTAAGTATTGCCTTATCTTTATTTATCAAAAGCGTTTCTCTTCTCTTGTTTTGAGGAATTTCATTAATGTTTTTTAGTAAAACATCTAATGTTTTATATTTATTAATAAGTTCAGCAGCTGTTTTTACTCCGATGCCAGGGACGCCAGGGATGTTGTCTGATGGGTCTCCTGCTAGAGATTGAACATCAATTACTTGATTGGGCTTTACACCAAATTTCTCAAATACTTCTTTTTCTCCTAGTACTTTGTTTTTCATTGGGTCATATAATCTTATTTTCTCTGAAACTAATTGCATTAAATCTTTGTCTGAAGAAATTACAGTTACTTTGGCCCCAGCTTTTACAATCTGTTTCGCGTAAGTTGCTAAAAGATCATCTGCTTCGTAATTAATTAGTTCTATTGAAGGCAAGCTAAAGGCCTTTACAGCTTTTCGAATATATTCAAATTGAGGCACTAAATCCTCGGGTGTTTCAGTACGATTAGCTTTATACTCAGTGTAAATATCGTTTCTAAAATTTTTTTTAGCTGAATCAAAAATTACTGCAAAGTGAGTTGGTTTATGAACTGAATCATCAGACCTAGAATCTTCTAGTAACTTAAAAAGCATAGAACAAAAACCACTAACAGCTCCTGTTGGTAATCCATCACTTTTTCTTGAAAGAGGTGGTAGGGCATAATAGGCTCTGAATATATATCCAGATCCATCGATCAAATAAAAATGATCAGTTTTTTTTAATGACGTCATATATAATATTTATAATACCTTATTTGTTTAGTGATATAGTTAAATAAACTATGAACAAAATTGCTTTGAGTGTTAAAAAATTAACTAAAGTTTATTCAAAAAATAAATCAAATGACCCGGAAGATAAAGCTCTTAATGATCTAAGCTTTGATGTTAGGCAGGGTGAAATATTTGGTTTATTGGGACCAAACGGAGCAGGTAAAACTACCTTTTTAAGTATACTCGCGGGCACTGTTGCGAAGACTGAGGGAAAAGTGAATGTATGGGGGTTCGATCTCGATTTGAATCCAAGACAGGTTAGGGCCTCAATTGGAATAGTGCCTCAAGAAGTAAACCTAGATGCATTCTTTAGTCCTAGAAAGTTATTAGAATTGCAAGCGGGCTTGTATGGAGTGCCTAAAAAAAACAGAATCACAAATATTATACTCAAGATGGTTGCCTTGGAAAAGCAAGCAGATTCATACTCGAGAAGTTTATCTGGAGGAATGAAAAGAAGACTGTTGATCGCAAAAGCTATGGTGCATCAGCCCCCAATTCTTGTTTTAGACGAACCAACTGCTGGTGTTGATGTGGAATTAAGAAAAAATCTTTGGAAAAACGTTAAGAAGTTGAATAAGGAAGGTGTAACAATTATTTTAACAACCCATTATCTCTTTGAGGCACAAGAAATGTGTGACCGTATTGCAATTATTGACAAGGGAAATTTAGTTGCCTTGGATACAACTCAGAAATTGATAGATAGAATTCAAACCAAAAAAATTACTTTTAAAACTTCTCATATAAGCGATGTAAAAAATCTAACTCTGACTGGAGTTCAGTTTAGTTCTGAAAATAAAAGTACAATAACTGCTGTATATGAAAAAAACTCTTTTAAATTTGATGATATAGCAAATGTCCTAAAAAAAGAGAATATTGAAATTCGGGACATAGCAACGGAAGATGGTGATTTAGAGGATGTATTTGTTCAATTAACAAATAAGTAGATTTTAGTTTAAAAAAAAGTAAGTATGTTTCATGGAATTAATAAAAGAAATTAAACAATCTAAAATATTAAAAAATGTATTTATCGCATTAATGGGAACGATTCTTTTAGCGATTTCATCAAAAATAAAAATTCCTTTTTATCCCGTGCCAATGACAATGCAAACTCTAGTTGTTCTCTTTTTGGGAATAGCTCTTGGATGGAAGTTAGGTGTTGCCACAGTTGTCTTGTACTTATTTGAAGGAATTATTGGTTTGCCTGTTTTTTCAGGTTCACCAGAAAAAGGTGTCGGGCTAATTTATTTTACTGGACCAACAATGGGTTATTTAATTGGATTTATTTTTACTGCTTATTTTGCTGGATTTTTTAATTTTAGAAAAAATTTATTTATAAAATTTTTGCAACTTTTATTTTCGGTAAGCTTTATTTATATTTTAGGAATCTTATGGTTGGGAGCTTTAATTGGATGGGATAAACCTTTATTCCAATTAGGTGTTCAGCCATTTTTGCTAGCTGAGCTGTTTAAAATTCTAATAATTTTAATTAGTTTACCGTTTATAAGGAAGCTTAATCAATATCTTTAATAACTATCTAGGTGAACGTTTTGAAAGAATACGTTGTAGTGTTCTTCTGTGCATTTTAAGTCTTCTAGCAGTCTCTGAGACATTTCTATTACAGAGCTCAAATACTCGATGAATGTGCTCCCACTTAACTCTGTCGGCCGACATCGGGTTTTCAGGTGGCTTAGCTTTTGATTCGGGTGAAGCTAACAGAGCAGCTTCTACATCATCTGCATCTACAGGTTTGGCAATATAGTCCATGGCTCCAGCTTTCACGGCTGCTACAGCTGTAGGAAGATTCCCGTATCCCGTTAACATTACTATTCTACTTTCCTTTTTAATTTTATGTAAAGATTTTACCACTTCTAGCCCACTACCATCTTCTAGTCTAAGGTCGATTAGCGCAAAGTTAGTTGGCGTTTTGTTAGCTATTCGAAGGCCTTCTTCAACACTTTTAGCTTCTGTTACCTGGAATCCTTTTTTTTCCATAGCTCTAGCAAGTCTACTTCTGAAAGGGTCATCATCATCTAGTATTAAGAGAGACTTGTCTTCGAAATCTAAAATTTTTAAAGCTGATGCGGCTGGAGTTGTATTTCTCATTCTATTACTTATATGGTTACGATCCTTAAATTATCAACTAAAATTATTATATTATTTTCTTTACATTAATTAAAAAAACACTAAATAACGATTTATTAGGTTTTTTTATAAAATTTTTTAAAAACCTGTTGTGTAAACATAAAGAGGGACACATGAGATGCGAAAATTTACAGACGTTAACAAATTAGTTAACACGTTAAAACCGGATTATCCGGTATATTGTATACGCCCAAATTCAATAAAAACATCAACTCGCTTTTTTAAAACAAATTTTCCTGGAAAAGTATTGTACGCGGTAAAAACAAATCCGAATAAAGAAGTTTTAAAGCATATTATTAAAAATAAAATTGAAAACTTTGATGCGGCTTCTGTAAATGAAATCCAATTAATAAGAAATTTAAAACCTGATGCACATATTTACTTTATGCACACGGTAAAAAGTAGAAATGATATATCGGAAGCTTACTATGGTTTAGGTGTTAGAGATTTTGCTCTGGATACTAAGGATGAATTAATAAAAATTCTTGAAGCAACAAATCATGCAAAAGATCTAACACTCTATATAAGAATTTCTATTTCTAATGAACATGCTGAAATTGATTTATCTAGAAAATTTGGAGCACCTGCTAGTGAGGCACTAGGGTTGGTTAGGCTATGTAAAGAGCATGCACACAAGATTGGAATTAGTTTTCATGTAGGCTCACAATGTATGCATAAAATTTCGTTTACTAAAGCAATTAGTGAAGTCGGAACTATAATTAAAAAAACAAAAATTATACCTGATATTATAAATGTTGGCGGTGGATTTCCGTCTGTCTATCCAGACTTAAATCCGGAACCGCTTGAAAATTATTTAAATGAAATAAAGAATTCTATTACAAAACTCAATTTGCCAGCCACACCTGAATTAATTTGTGAACCTGGAAGGGCAATTGTAGCTGAAAGTGGTTCAACCATAGTTAAGGTCAACCTTAGGAAAAAACAAAAACTTTATATTAATGATGGGACATACGGTACTTTGTTTGATGCTGGAGTTCCTAATTTCATTTTGCCATCTAGAATGATTACAAACGGGAGAATTCAATCTAAAAAACTAACTGCATTTAATTTTTTTGGACCTACCTGTGATAGTATGGATTATATGAAAGGACCTTTCATGTTACCTAATAATATTAAAGAAGGAGATTATATTGAATTAGGACAATTAGGTGCTTATGGATTAACTTTTAGAACTAAATTTAACGGCTTCTATTCTGATGAAATATTTGAAACAGCAGATCAACCAATCATGAGTTTATATGATACTTCGAGTAAAGTTAAATACTTGGTTGCTTAATGGACAAAAAAAATAATCCCAATAATACAGTACATAATAAAAAATCACTTCTTAGTAATCCTGTCGAGCATATTGATATTAAGTCATTTGATGCTAGAAAAATAATTGATGGAATGGGGAAAATGTCATTCACGTCTAGGGATACAGCTAGAGCTGCTGGTATTTACAATGAAATGCTAGCTGATAAAGATTGCTCAATTTTCTTAACATTAGCCGGGTCTACATCTGCAGGTGGATGCATGGATTTATATGCAGATCTAGTAAAAAATAACATGATTGATGTTATTGTTGCTACTGGTGCTTCGATAATTGATATGGATTTTTTTGAAGCCTTGGGCTTCAAACACTATCAAGGCTCCCAGTTTCAAGATGATACCGTTCTTAGAGACAACTATATTGATAGAATTTACGATACTTACATTGATGAAGAGGAGCTTCAGGCATGTGATAAGGCTATATGTGAAATAGCTAATACCTTAGAACCGCGACCCTATACATCTAGAGAATTTATTAAAGAACTTGGTAAGTACTTGAAAACTAATGGAAAAAAGAAGGGTTCATTAATTGAAACCGCTTATGACAATGATGTTCCAATTTTTTGTCCAGCTTTTACTGATAGTTCGGCAGGTTTTGGCTTAGTAATGCATCAAGAGCAAAATCCAAAAAAACATATGACTATAGACTCTATTCGTGAATTTAGAGAGTTAACTGAAATTAAACTACAATCTAAACAATCTGGTTTATTAATGATTGGAGGTGGTGTTCCAAAAAATTTTGTTCAAGATACTGTTGTGTGTGCAGAGTTATTAGGGAAAAAAGTCGATATGCACAAATATGCTATTCAAATTACTATTGCTGATACTCGTGATGGAGCGTGTAGTAGTTCCACGTTAAAAGAAGCAAGCTCATGGGGTAAAGTTGATGTAACAAATGAACAGATGGTATTTGCTGAAGCAACAAGCGTACTACCATTAATTGCAAGTGACGCATATCATCGTGAACATTGGAAAAATAGACATAAAAAAAAATTCTCAAAAATATTTAAATAAAAATATTTAAAAATGAAATACCTTTCAAATAAAAATGGCTTTCTAGGAATTGATAATAAGATTAATTTTAAAGAGAAAGTTGTTGTTGTTCCTTTTGGACTTGAAAAAACAGTTAGCTACGGCGGTGGTACCAAAAATGGACCTAAAGAAATTATTAAGGCCTCTCATCAAGTAGAATTATATGATGAGGAGTTGCATTGTGAACCGTACAAAAAGATTGGAATTAAAACACTAAAACCATTCAAGATTGATAAAGATATTAAAAAAGCTCTAAAAAAAATGTCAAGTATAAATGAAGAAATTTTGAATAAAAAGCTTTTCCCTATTACTTTTGGTGGAGAACATTCAATTACCCCTGGATGTATTGTCCCATTTGTAAAAAAACATAAAAAAATTTGCCTATTACACTTTGATGCGCACGCTGATTTAAGAGAAAGTTATAATGGTGAAAAATTTTCTCATGCCTCAGCTATCAAAAGATGTCTAGATTATAAAAATGTGTCTATTATTTCTTTTGGTGTTAGAAATATCTCTGAAGGGGAAATACTTTTTTTAAAAAAAAATAAAGCAAGAATTAATATTTTTTGGGCTAAAGACAAATTAAAATGGGACTTAAAAAAATTTAAAAAAATGATAAAAAATAAAACTGTTTACCTAACTTTTGATGTCGATGGGCTAGACTCAAGTATTATGCCAGCAACAGGAACTCCTGAGCCAGGTGGCTTATTATGGGATGAAACTTTAAATATTATTAAAATTGCCGCGAAAAATTCAAATATTGTTGGCGCTGACATTAATGAATTGTCACCAATTAAGGGTTTTAACTCTTATAATTTCTTGGTAGCAAAATTAGCCTATAAAATTCTTTCTTATATTTTTGAATTTAAACGATAGTAAGAGTTTTAAATACAGTTCTTTTAACTTATTGCAGAATTTAGAGCCATACGCTACATGACTCAAAAAGAACATGCTTTTAATTAATTTTTAATATCTAATATAGACCAGGCTATTTTAACTGTAGCACCCTTTAAATCTTCTTTATTAAAAAAAGATAATTGAGCTTTTTTTCTTTCTAGAAGTGTTTTGCCTAAAAAAATACCCAACCCAAGACCAGCTTTATCATTTATTTGTTTTGATTTTGATTTTAAATATGGCTCACCAATAAGCTTGATAATATCTTCTGCAAAACCTGGTCCATCATCATTTACTATCAATACAAGGTTTTCTTCATCACTTATCAATTTTATGCGTACTTCTTTGTCTGCAAACTTAATCGCATTCCCGATAAAATTTCTTAGTCCGAAAACAATTTCTGGAGATCTTTTAATGTTTATCTTATTTTTATCTCCGTTTTCTAATAAGCTAATTTTTTTATCTGAAGTTTCCTCGAAAGAGATGATAATTTCTTCTAAGAGACTTTCTACCTTTGTTAAGTTAAAGAATTGATCATCACTAATTTCTTTTTTTGAAATTTTTTTTAAAATATCACTACACCTTTTAGACTGACTAATTAGCAGGTCTAAATCTTTGGAATGTTTTGATTTATCCCCTATTTCTTTTTTTAATTCTTTGGCGACTACTGAAATGGTAGCAAGCGGTGTACCTAAAGAATGCGCAGCGGCGGCGGCTTGTCCGTCGAGTGAATCAAGTTCATACTCTTTTGCCATTACTTGTTGAAGTTTATCAAGTGCTTCAGATCTTTTTTTTGTTTCGCCTGAAAATCTTATTCCAAAATAACTTAAGAAAACTAGTCCAATAATTATAGAAACTAAAGCCCCGGCTAAATAGTATTCTGGGAAATTTAAATTATATATGTCCAAACCAGGAAGTATTCTGTGATATTCTTTTAATGTAAATAATAGACCTATGGTTAAGGTTCCTAGAATTATTGTTGTACCCATGCTTAAAAATGTTGAAGAAACTATGGTTGGGATAATTATAAGTAGCGCAAATGGGTTAAAAATGCCTCCTGTTAAGTATAGTAAGGCAGTTAATTGTAGTAAATCATAAACAAGAAAAAGAGAGGATGAGAGATCTTTTAACTGATTTGTTCTTATATTAAACTGAAGAACTATATTTGTTATTAGGCCTACGAAAATAATAATATGTGTTTCAATATAAGGAAGGTCTAGCTTTAAGTAAAAATGTACAAAATTAATTGCGATTATCTGACCGGTAATAGCAATCCATCTTAGGTTTACTAATGTTTTTTTATCTAGGTGGAGATTCTCTTCTATTCTGAACAGAGTAGAAAAATTCATTTGAGAGATTAAATATCTAAATTCGCTACTTCTAGAGCATTACTTGTTATAAATTCTTTTCTAGGAGCAACATCATCTCCCATTAAAATATCAATAAGTTTTTGATCATCTTTTGATTTTTCTTTTGTTTCCTTTGAATATTGTACACGTAATAAAGTTCTGTTTTCTGGATTTAAAGTAGTCTGCCAGAGTTCTTCCGGGTTCATTTCTCCTAGGCCCTTGAATCTTTGGATGGATAGTTTTTGTCTTTGTTCTTCCATAAATTTATTGAACTCAGAAGATCCTTTTTTCATCTTTTTTCCAGTTTTTTCAGAAATTGATAAAATATACTCTTCTAAGCTTTTTTCATCTTTTATGTAGGCACTTTTTGTTCCTTTTGTTACTTTAAATAAGGGTGGTTGTGCTAGGTACAAATGTCCATTTTCAATTAGTTGATTAAAAGGAAAATTATTAAAAAAAGTGAGTAGTAATGTTCTAATATGGGATCCATCAACATCTGCGTCTGTCATAATTATAATCTTGTCATATCTTAAATTTTCTATATTGAAATCTTTAGAACCAGTACCTAATGCGTTAATTAAAGTTACAACTTCGTTAGATGACATCATTTTTGCAAGCGCTTTTGTTGCGTAATCATTGACAACCCCATTAGGTTTAAGTTTATTTTTTACATAGGTGTTTAATATTTTACCTCTTAAAGGCAAAACTGCTTGGTATTCTCTTGATCTTCCTTGTTTTGCTGATCCCCCAGCAGAATCACCCTCGACTATATAGAGTTCTGTTCCTTGTCTTTTTGATATTTGGCAATCTGCGAGCTTACCTGGTAGACCAGATAATTCGAACGTACCTTTTCTTCTTACACTGTCTCTTGCTTTTCTAGCTACATCACGTGCAATAGCTGCTTGTAAAATTTTTTCTAGAATATTTTTTGTAACAGATGGATTTTGATCAAACCAGGTGGCAACTCTTTCGTTAACTACGCTTTCAACGATTAATCTTATTTCTGAGGAAACAAGTTTGTCTTTTGTCTGGGAAGAAAATTTTGGGTCAGGCATTTTAATAGATAACACTGCTACAAGTCCTTCTTTAATGTCATCTCCTGATATAGTAACTTTATTTTTTTTACTTAAATTTTTGTCATTTGCATATTTATTAATTACTCTTGTTAAAGCACTTCTAAAACCAAGAAGATGAGTGCCACCATCTTTTTGATGTATATTATTCGTAAAAGCTAAAACGTCTTCTGAGTAACCTGCGTTCCATTCAAAAGAACATTCGACGACTACTTTATTTTTTTCTGCTGTTACAAATATTGGTTTTTTAAATATTGCAATTTCATTTTTATTTATCAATTGAGGTTTTTTGTGATTAATATATTTTACAAATTCCACAATACCGCCTTCATATTTATTAATATATTCTTTAGCTTTTGCGGCGGTGTTATCAGTTAAGATAATGCTTATGCCTTTATTTAAAAATGCTAGTTCTCTCATTCTTTTTTGTAAGATCGTGGAACTAAATTTTATTGAAGTAAAAATTTCTTTTGATGGCAAAAAAGTTATTTTTGTCCCCTTTTTTTTTGTTTTACCCGTTTCTTTTAAAGGCTTTATTGAATTTCCGTCTTTAAAAGTTATCAAATGTTCTTTCCCGTCTCTAAAAATATTAAGTTCTAATCTTTCAGAAAGGGCGTTAACAACAGAGACGCCAACTCCATGTAAGCCACCTGAAACTTTATAAGAATCATGATCAAATTTACCCCCCGCGTGTAGTTGTGTCATGATTACTTCTGCTGCAGACATTTTTTCTCCTTTGTGCATATCGACAGGAATTCCTCGGCCATCATCTTCCACCGTAATAGAGTTATCTTTGTTCATGTTAACTGAAATATTTTGGCAATGGCCAGCTAACGCTTCGTCGATGGCGTTATCCACGACTTCAAAAACCATGTGGTGAAGACCTGATCCATCGTCTGTGTCACCAATATACATACCGGGTCTTTTTCTAACGGCATCTAAACCTTTTAACACTTTGATAGAATCAGCGCTGTAGGATTGCACGGGTATTTTTTCTGAAATTTTTGACATTTATTATTGATTTAAAGTTGGGAACTTATAGCATTTTTTTTTATTTATACGAAATGGAGAAAGACTATGACCTAAAATTAAGTATTATTATCAACAGTTTTAGGGCAAATATAAAAAAAAAATTGTGAAAATATTAAATTAGATTTTCATGGGCATTACGACGTAATAACTATTTTTATCAGACATATCTTCCACTAAAACTGGGGAAATAGAGTCTTTTAAATTAATCTTTAAATTTTTATCTTCTATTTCTGAAGC
>Ga0307986_10001509_pt1 | contig 16874 bp, 14 predicted proteins | sample EllFjometageno82_FD_203170 | JGI IMG/M metagenome (GOLD analysis project Ga0307986, IMG submission 203170) | Marine microbial communities from Ellis Fjord, Antarctic Ocean - #82 | ecosystem: Environmental > Aquatic > Marine > Unclassified | place: Southern Ocean | collected 2014-10-09
TATCAAGTACAATAATATTGTCTGCGTTAGCAGCCGTAGATAAACGGTGTGCAATTATTAAAGTAGTTTTATTTTTTGATACATTCTCTAAATTTTTTTGTATTTCTTTTTCTGTACTTGTATCTAAAGCAGATGTTGCTTCATCGAAAAAAAATATCTTTGGATTTTTTAAAATTGTTCTTGCGATAGCTACTCTTTGTTTTTCTCCTCCAGATAATTTCAATCCTCTTTCTCCTACTATAGTTTCATAGCCATCAGGTAGAATTGAAATAAAATTATGAATGTCTGCATTTTTAGCAGCACTAATGACTTCTTCTTTAGTGGCAGCAGTGTTACCGTAGGCGATGTTATAGTAAATTGTATCATTAAATAAAACTGTGTCCTGTGGCACTACACCTATTATCTTTCTTAAAGATTCCTGTGAAATTTTGTTTATATTTTTTTCATTTATGTAGATGTTTCCAACTTTTGGGCTGTAAAACTTAAATAATAATCTACTTATTGTTGATTTACCAGCGCCAGTTGGACCTACAATAGCAACTTTTTTTCCATTTGGAACGGTAAAGGTAATGTCTTTTATAATTGTTCTTCTTACGTCGTAATCAAAACTCACATTTTTAAATCTTATCTCTGTGACGTTGTTTCCAGGTAAGTCTTCTAAGTTCAATTGAGATATTGTAGGAACTTCAAGTAAACTAAACATGTTTTCCATATCGGTTAATGCTTGTCTAATTTCTCTATAAACAGAACCTAACCAGTTTAATGGCTGGTATAGTTGCAGCATATAAGCATTAATTACAACAAAGCCTCCGACATCGATATCTCCATTTTTAATGCCATATGCGGACATTACTAGCATGATCGTAATACCAAACATTATAATAAAAGTTTGAGCTATATTTAATAATGACAATGAGTGCCTGTTTTGATTAGCAGCTAACTCATATTCTTCTAAAGATTTATCAAGTCTATTAGATTCAAAAGATTCATTGTTGAAATATTTTACTGTTTCAAAATTCAATAAACTATCAATCATCTTAGTACTTACGTCGTTATCAGCTTTGTTCATTCTTTTCCTGAATATATTTCTCCATTCTGTTATTTGAAAGGTCAGGTAAGAATAAAAACCAATAGTTGCTAAAGTAATTATGGCGTACCAAGGTCCATATAAATAAAATAAAATACCAGAAACCAAAAAAACTTCAAAAAAAGTAGGCAAAATATTGAACAATACATATCTTAATAGAAAATCTATTCCTTTAGTTCCTCTGTCTATATATTTAGCTAATCCTCCAGTTTGTCTGTTTAAGTGAAATTGAAGAGAGAGATTGTGCAAATGTTTAAACATGGTTAGTGATATTTGTCTGATGGAATGTTGAGATACTTTTGAAAATAACGCATCTCTAATCTCGACAAATGTAAAAGCTATAACTCTCGCAACCCCATAACCTACTATTAAAGCGACAGGAACTAACATGTATAAATTAATACCTGCACTTAATTCAGTTAAAGAATTAACAGCTCGACCCAAAAATAAAGGGGTAGTTACGCTTGCTATTTTAGCTAGCACTAAAGCTACGACTGCAAAACTAACTCTTAATTTTAAATCATTTCTTTCTTTTGGCCACAAGTAAGGCAGTAATAATTTAAAAGTTTTAATATATTTCTTATCTTCCATAGTTAATTATAGTTAAATATAAACTACTTACTATGAGCGAATTGAACCTTACGCTTTAATTTTGTTAATTATTTAAGTTTATTCTTAAGTATATCATTAACTAACTGTGGGTTTGCAGTGCCACCTGAAACTTTCATTGTTTGACCAACAAAAAAACCGAACAACTTGTCTTTACCTGATTTATATTGAGAAACCTTATCTTTATTTTCTTCTAAAACTTTATCAATTAATGCTTCGAGTTCTTTAGGATCACTTTTTTGTTTTAATCCTTTTTCTTCAATTATTTTAACAGGATTAGCGCCTGTGTCTTTCATAACTTCAAATACTTCTTTTGCTGCTCTACCAGAGATTAGTCCTGACGAGATAGAGTTTATAAGACTGGCCATTTCTTTGGCTTTGATTGGAGATTCTGATATAGATATATTTTTTTCATTTAAAGATGCAAATAAGTCTCCAATTATCCAGTTTGTTGCTAGTTTTTTATCTGCAGTTATAATTACTTCTTCAAAAAAAGCTGCAACTTCTTTTTCAGAAACTAAAACGTTTGCCTCGTAAGAACTTAAAGAATAATCTTTTATAAAACGTTCTTTTTTTTGATCTGGAAGTTCTGGTAAATTTTTTTTTATTTTTTCAATTAAATTGTTATCTAAATTTAAAGGTAGTAAGTCTGGGTCCGGAAAATATCTATAGTCATGAGCATCTTCTTTAGATCTCATAGATCTAGTTTCATTTTTCTTAGTGTCAAATAACCTTGTTTCTTGAACAATAGATTCACCTGATTCTATAAGCTTTACTTGTCTTCTAGCTTCATGCTCAATGGCCATTTGCATAAACTTAATGGAATTAACATTTTTTATTTCACATCTGGTTCCTAATTTTTTGTCTCCTTCTTTTCTTACAGAAACATTTACGTCAGCTCTTAATGAGCCTTCTTGCATGTTGCCGTCGCATGTGCCTAAATATCTCATAATTGATCTAAGTTTTTTTACATAAGCATTGACTTCATCTGGCGATCTTAAGTCTGGCTTACTAACAATTTCCATTAATGCAATGCCTGATCTATTAAGATCTACAAAAGTATTGCTGGGGTCAAGATCGTGAATGCTTTTTCCTGCATCTTGCTCTAAGTGTAATCTTTCAATGCCAATTTTTTTTGTGCCAGTCTTTAAATCTAATGTTATTTCTCCCTCGCCAACAATTGGGTTTTTAAATTGAGATATTTGATAACCCTGAGGTAAATCAGCATAAAAATAATTCTTTCGATCAAAAACAGAATAAGGATTGATTTGTGCATTTATACCAAGACCTGTTTTAACGGCTTGCTCAACACAGTATTTATTAATTACAGGTAACATTCCAGGAAATGCAGAATCCACTAAACTTACTTGTGTGTTTGGATCAGCTCCAAATGTAGTTGATGAGCCTGAAAATAACTTTGATTTAGAAGACACTTGAGCATGTATTTCTAGTCCAATAACTACCTCCCATTTTCCTTGAGAACCATCAATTAAATATTTTGACTTATCTTCGCTCATAAATCATTTTTCCCACCATTTGATAATGTTTTGCTTAAAATTACTTTTACTTTCCATAGAAAAAGCTAAATTTAATAAAGTTTGTTCTCCGAGAGGTTTGCCAATCAACTGTAAACCTAAAGGTAAATTATTTTTGTCATAACCTATAGGAACTGACATTGCGGGTATTCCAGCCAAGTTTGCGGGTACTGTAAAAATATCATTTAAATACATTGATATAGGATCATCTTTTTTTTCTCCAATCTTAAAAGCAGCACTTGGTGTGGATGGGGTTAATATCGCATCAACTTTAGCGAATGCATTATCGAAATCATTTTTTATCAACTGTCTTACTTTTTGTGCTTTAATATAATAAGCATCGTAGTAGCCAGAGGACAAAACATAAGTTCCAATTAAAATTCTTCTTTTAACTTCGTCTCCAAAACCTTCAGACCTTGTGCTTTCGTACATTTCTATGAGATTAGAACCTTTAGACGACCTAAAACCGTATTTAACTCCATCGTATCGAGCTAAATTTGAAGAAGCTTCTGCGGGAGCAACTATATAATAAGTTGGTAGTGCATATTCAGTGTGTGGTAGCGAAATATCAATTATTTCTACACCTTCTTCCTTGAGTATATTTTTACCTTTTTCCCAAAGTTTCTCAATTTCATTTGGCATTCCACTAACTCTATATTCTTTTGGTATACCAATTTTTAAGCCTTTAATATTTTTAGTTAGGTTTTTTGAATAATTTTCTTTTTTTCTATTTATTGAAGTTGAATCTTTTAGATCAAAACCTGACATTGCTTCAAGCATTAAAGCGCAATCTGAAACTGTTTTTGTCATTGGGCCCGCTTGATCTAGAGAAGAGGCAAAAGCAACAATACCCCATCTCGAACATAGTCCATAGGTTGGTTTTAAGCCGACAGTTCCTGTAAATGATGCCGGTTGTCTAATTGAACCTCCGGTATCAGTCCCAATTGTAGCTGGAGTAAAGTCTGCTGCTAGGGCGCTGGCTGAACCACCAGAAGAACCACCGGGGACTGTATTTTCTTTTACAGGGTTTATTACATTACCAAAAAAACTTGTTTCATTGGAAGAACCCATTGCATATTCATCACAATTCAATTTTCCCAAAAGAAAAGCACCTTCTGCCCAAAGGTTAGCTGTTACTGTAGATTCGTAGCTAGGAACAAAGTTCTCAAGCATTTTACTTCCTGCTGTAGTTCTAACTCCATTTGTGCAAAATAAGTCTTTTACAGCTAAAGGTACACCAGGTAACAATGATTCATAGTTTGGCTTTGAATCAAAATTTTTTGATTTTGTTAGAGCGCTATCAAAAGATTCTGTAATAAATGAATTAAGTTTTTTTCCTTTTTTTATATTATCAATGTAAGCATTAGTTACTTCTTCAGATTTAATTTTTTTTTTTTTAATTAAATCAACTATTTCAGTTAAACTTTTATTAGTTATATTTTGCATCTATTCTATTACTTTAGGAACAATAAAAAATTCTTCATTTTTATTCGGTGAGTTTTCTAGAATTTTATCTCTAATTCCTCCGTCTGTAACATTGTCTTCTCTTGTTCTTAAGCTTTGGTCCAAAATTGAAGTTAAAGGATTAACCTTATCCGTGTTAATTTTGCTCAATTTTTCAATAAAATTAAATATATTAGATAAATCTTTAGATAAACTTTCTATTTTATTTTCATCTAAAGATATTCTAGCAAGTTTTGCGGTGTGTTTAATTTTATCTTTATCTATGGACATTTGTAATCTATGTTAATTTTAGAAAATTATTATCACAACTTATAACATAATCATGCTTGATATTGAAGAATTTGAAAAAAAAATTGATAAAAAATCGAGATTATTAGGAGTTGACCCTGGTAAGAAGCGTGTGGGTATAGCCATATGTGATGAAAATAAAATTATAGCAACACCTTATACAACGATAGTTAAAAATAATTTTTCTAAATTCTTAATGGATATAAACAAAATTATTTTAGAAAATGAAATAAAGGGTATTGTAATTGGTAATCCAATAAATATGGATGGTTCTCCGAGTAAATCCTCTCAATCAGCTAAAGATCTGGCTATAAACTTGTCAAAAAATATTTCTATTCCTATCGTGATGTGGGACGAAAGACTCTCTAGCCGAGGTGCTTTTAACCTATCTAGTGATTTAAACGTCAATACGAGCAAAAAAATAAGCAAACTAGATGAAAATTCAGCAGCTTTTATTCTTCAAGGAGCATTGGACTTCTTTAATAGAGAAATTGCTTGATCTCATAATACAAAAGGCCTATAGAGTTATTTTTAATGGCAGTTAAAAAAAATAAGATAGCTATTAAAGACCAACCCAAACATCTTTTAGGTATTCAAAATTTATCCATTGCGGAAGCTAAAGGAATTCTTGAAGAGGCAAAAACTTTTATTAAACTTAATAGAAGTGCTTCAAAAAAACTGGAATTGTTGAGAGGTAAAACGCAAATCAACCTTTTCTTTGAACCGTCAACAAGAACTCAAAGTTCTTTTGATTTAGCAGGTAAAAGATTAGGTGCAGATGTGATGACTATGAACGTTACAAATTCTGCTCTTAAAAAAGGTGAAACTCTAATAGATACAGCAATGACTCTGAATGCAATGCACCCTGACATAATTGTAATAAGACATCAAGATTCAGGTGCACCAAACCTTCTTTCTCAAAAAGTTAATTGCACTGTTATTAATGCAGGAGATGGGAGAAGAGAACACCCTACTCAAGCTTTGTTAGACGCACTAACTATAATAAATAGGAAAGGTAAAATTGAAGGTTTAAAAATTGCAATCTGTGGTGATATACTTCATTCGCGCGTTGCAAGATCTAATATTTATCTAATGAACATGTTGGGTGCAGAAGTAAATGTTATAGCTCCTAAAACATTAATGCCAAAATCTATTGAAAAACTTGGTGTAAAAAGTTTTACTGATATGAAAAAGGGATTAGATGGATGTGACATCGTAATGATGTTAAGACTTCAAAATGAACGTATGCAGGGTTCTTTTTTGCCATCAAAAAGAGAGTACTATGAATTTTATGGTCTTACATCTGATAAATTAAAGTTTGCGAATAAAGATGCTTTAATTATGCACCCAGGACCTATGAACAGAGGTGTTGAGATTGATACAAAACTTGCAGACGACATTAACGTAAGTCTGGTTAAAGAACAGGTAGAACTAGGTGTTGCTGTGCGAATGGCCTGTTTAAAAATATATTGTAAAAAATAATGACTGAAAAATTTTTAACTAATGCAAGAATTATAGATCCTTCTCAAAAAATGGATGAAAAAGGTTCAGTAATTATTAGTGAAAATGGCAAAGTTAAGTATATTGGTAAAAATGTAAAAAAATCTGATGCTTCTTCATCGGCAGAAGTTATAGATCTTAAAAATAATATATTAATACCTGGTCTCGTAGACATGAAAGCATTTGTTGGTGAGCCTGGGTATGAATACAAAGAAAATTTTAGAACACTAAGTCATGCCGCTTTGGCTGGCGGAGTCACTTCTATTGTTACTATGCCCAATACAAAACCTCTTATTGACAATGTGTCAATGGTTGACTTTATAATAAGAAGAGGAAGAGACAAAGCGTCTGTTAACTTATTTCCCTCGGCAACATTAACACGAGAAATAGAGGGAAAACAAATGACTGAATTTGGATTATTGTCGAGCAAAGGAATAGTCGGTTTTACGGATGTGATTAAAACAGTGCAAAGCACCGAAACAATGTCTAAAATAATGGACTATGCTTCTGATATAGGAGTTTTAATTATGCAGCACGTAGAAGATTATGAGTTGTCAAAAAATGGGTGCATAAATGAAGGTGAGGTCTCAACAAGACTGGGACTTGAAGGCATATCTTATATTGCTGAAAAAATTATTATCGAAAGGGACCTTTCTTTATTAAGTGAATTTCCGTGCAGATATCATATAAATCAAATTTCTTCGAAAGAATCCCTAGAAGTAATTCGAAGAAATAAAGAAAATGGATTAAATTTTACTGTAGGAGTTTCTATCAATAACCTTTCATTAAACGAAAATGATATTGGAGATTTTAAGACTTTTTTAAAGGTATCTCCACCATTAAGGCTTGAAGATGATAGACTGGAACTTGTTCGGGGAATAAAATCTGGTTTAATTGATGTTATTGTTTCAGATCACACCCCTGAAGATGAAGAAGGTAAAAGACTTCCTTTTGCTCAAGCAGCGACTGGTTCTATTGGAATAGAAACACTGTTTCCCCTGGCACTTGAAATGTATCACAATGAATCTCTTCCTCTGGAAAAAATTATCGAAACTCTTACAATTAATCCAGCTAAAATTTTAAAGATTAACAAAGGCTCACTAAAAATTGGGTCAGATGCCGACATGTGTATTTTTGACCTGGACGCACCATGGATTATAAAGGCAGATTTACTAAAATCTAAATCTAAAAATACTGCTGTTGAAAACAGAAAAGTTCAAGGAAAAGTTCTTATGACTTTTTTAAATGGTGAATTAGCTTTTAAATCACAGTGAATATAGAATTATTATATGTAGCAATCTATTCATATGTATTAGGTTCAATGCCTTTTGGCCTACTTCTAACAAAAATTTTTCTTAAAAAAGATATTAGAAAAATTGGATCTGGAAATATTGGAGCAACTAATGTCTTGAGAACTGGTAAAAAGTCTTTAGGTGTAGCAACACTACTCTTAGATGGATTAAAAGGTTATCTTTCAATTTTAATAACCTTAAACTTTTTTCAAGATTACATATTACTTTCAGCTCTTTTGTGTTTTCTTGGACATATTTTTCCTATTTGGTTAAAATTCAAAGGTGGAAAAGGAATTGCAGTATATCTTGGTATTCTCTTTGCTTTTTCAATTTCTTTAGGATTTATTTTTATCGTAAGTTGGGTAATAGTTTTATACTTATCAAAGTATTCTTCTTTGTCATCGCTAATTTCATCATTAGTAATTTTTTTATATTCAATAGTTTTTAGTAATTTAAATCTTAGCATATTTTTTTTTATAATTTTAATCATTATTGTTTATACTCATAGAAAAAATATTGACCACATTAAAAATAAGACTGAAAATAGGATTAATTTCAGATAAAATTTTTGAGTGAAATTAGTTCAATTTGAAAAATCTATTAAGATTTGAAAGTAAATATCTAGATGAATTTAGTAATCGTAGAAAGCCCAGCAAAAGCCAAAACGATAAACAAATATCTTGGTAAAGATTATTTGGTTCTGGCTAGCTATGGCCATATAAGAGATCTCCCATCAAAAAAAGGTTCAGTTGACCCAGATAATAAATTTAAAATGCTGTGGGAAGTATCCTCTTTCTCTAGAAAATATTTAAAAGAAATTACTGATGCCGCTAAAAACTCTGATAAAATTATACTAGCAACAGATCCCGATCGTGAAGGCGAGGCAATTGCTTGGCATGTTAAAGAATATTTAATTGAAAAGAAAATACTTAAAGAAAAAATTTTAGAACGTGTTGTTTTTAATGAAATTACTAAAAATGCAATTCTAAAAGCAATTGCTGACCCTAGGCAAATAGAAGTTCCGTTAGTAGAAGCATATCTTGCTCGAAGAGCTTTAGACTATCTTGTTGGTTTTAATATTTCTCCTATTTTATGGACCAAACTTCCAGGATCAAAATCCGCAGGAAGAGTTCAGTCTGTATCTTTAAGATTAATTACTGAAAGAGAACATCAAATTGAATTATTTAAACCTGAAGAATATTGGTCATTAACGTCAGATTTTATAAATACAGATAATAAAAATATTATTTCTAAATTAATTTTTTTTAATGGAAAAAAAGTTGAAAAGTTTTTCTTCAGAAGTAAGATTGAAATAGATAACGCAATAAGTATAGTAAATAAATTACAGTTTAAAATTAAAGATATTAATTCTAAAGTATATAAAAGAAACCCCCTGGCACCTTTTACTACATCCACACTACAACAAGCGGCTTCTAGTAAATTTGGGTTTGGTGCTTCTAGAACCATGCAGATAGCCCAAAAACTATATCAAGGAATAGAAATAGAAGGAGAAACAACTGGGCTTGTCACTTACATGAGAACAGACGGTACTCAAATTTCTAGTGAAGCAATTACTGAATTTCGTGAATTAATCGAAAAAGATTATGGTAAGGAATACTTGCCAAATAGTCCAAATACATATGAAGGTAAAAAAGCAAAGAACGCACAAGAAGCTCATGAAGCTATAAGACCTACTGATATAAAAAGAAAACCACATAATATTAAAAAGTATATTAACTCCGATCAACTAAAGCTCTATGAATTAATCTGGTCTAGAGCTCTTTCTTCTCAAATGGTACCAGCAGAATTTAGTAGAAATAGTATCCTGATTTCATCAGAAGATGGTGCTGTTAATTTTAGAGCAAATGGATCAATTGTTAAGTTCGATGGATTTTTAAAAATTTATAAAACTCAGGAACCAGATGAAGATTCAAAAAATATCTTACCGGTATGTACTGTGGGTAATGATGTAAATATTTTAAAACTAAATAAGGAACAACATTACACCGAACCATTACCTAGATATTCAGAGGCCAGTTTAGTTAAAAAAATGGAAGAATTAGGTATAGGGAGACCGTCTACTTACGCTAGTACTATTTCAGTATTATCAACTAGAGGTTATGTAGAAATGGTTAATAAAAAATTTCACCCAACGGATAGAGGAAAGTTAATATCTGCATTCTTAGAGAAATTATTTGCTAAATATGTAGATTATAATTTTACCGCAGATCTTGAAAATCAGTTAGATGAAATTACAAGTGGTAAAGTTAATTGGATTAAAGTTTTAGAGAATTTTTGGAAAGATTTCTTTATAAATATAAACTCTGTTAAAGAAAAAGGAACACGTGAGGTTTTAAATTTACTCAATGATAGTCTTGGAAGTTTAATTTTTGAAAGAAATGATAATGATTCTATAGATCGAAAATGTAAGCTTTGTAAAAGAGGTGAATTAAGTTTGAAAAATAGTTTTAAAAGTGGTGCTTTTATTGGATGTTCAAATTATCCTGAATGTAAATTTACTAGACCTTTATCAAAAACAAAAACTTTAATACAATATAATTTAACGGCACCAAAACTGATTGGTAAAAATGATTTTGGAAAAAATATATATTTAAAAAATGGAAGATTTGGTCCTTATTTACAATATAAAAAAGAACTAGATCCTGTTGTAGAAATATCTGCAAGAAAGAAAAGGAAAGAAGAAGGTATTATGATAAATGTTTCCATACCGAAAGGTATAAATGTAGATAGTATTGAATTAATACAAGCGAAATTTTTATGTTCTTTGCCAAAGGTTTTGGGTCAAAACCCCGAAACTGGAAAAGATATAACTCTTAATTCCGGTAGATATGGTCCTTACTTGAAACATGAAAATAAATCTGTAAAGCTTGAAAAGATTGAAGAAATATTTACTTTAGAAATAAATAGAGCGGTCACATTAGTTGCAGAGGCAAGACCCGGAAGAAATTCAGCATCAATAATTAAAGATTTAGGAGAACATCCTGATGATAAAAAATCTGTTAAAGTTATTAAGGGCCAATTTGGACCTTATATTAAATATAAGTCTATAAATGTACCCATACCGTCCGAAAATAATCTAAGTGAAATATCAATGAAAGAAGCATTAATATTAATAGAAAAAAAAATTGAATATGATAAGTCTAAAAGAATTAAATCAAATGAAAGAAAAAAAAAATGAAAAAAATTTTTATAGTAACTTTGCTTAGTATTTTTTATGTCTCAACAATAAGTGCTGAAGTAATTAAATGTAATACAAAACTAGAAAAAATAAACCCTGCTTGCAGTAAAGTTCTTAAAAGCGCTGGGTCTGGTTTGAGTAAAATTTTCAAAGGAACGCATGAAAAAAGTTCAAATTATCAAGCTAAACCTAATAAAAAAAAATTTAATCTTAGGGAATTCAGTGAAAAACATAAAACTATTGGGGACACTTTAGGTAAGTCAAAAAAATAAATGTCAATTGAAGAGAATTTAAAAAAATTAGATATTCATTTACCAGAAGGACCAAAACCTGTTGGAGCATACGTTGCTTACAAAAAAGTTGGTAATTTAGTTTTTATATCTGGACAAATTTCACTTAAATCAGATGGTAATTTGATTAAAGGGAAAGTAGGTGCTGACTTAACTTTAGAAGAAGGACAAGCAGCTGCAAAAGTTTGTGCTGTCAATATTTTATCACAAATTAAATCTGCATGTGATGGAGATTTAAATAAAGTAAAAAATTGTATTAAAATTACAGGCTTTGTTAATTCTAGTGATAATTTTATTGATCAACCGAAAGTTATTAACGGAGCTTCTGAATTATTGGTTAATGTTCTTAGTGAGAAAGGAAAACATGCACGTGCTGCAATAAGTGTTAATTCTTTACCTTTAGGTGCTGCAGTTGAAATCGAAGCGATCTTCGAAGTTAATTAAAAAGGTCTACCAACAGAAAAGTATTTTATTTTATTTTTTTTCATTTCTATTTGGCTATAAAGATTTCGTAGGTCATACAGTATAAATTTTTTGTTTTTAATAATTTTTTTAAAATCAAGAGACTTGAACTCATCCCATTCTGTATGTAAAATAACAAGATCCGCATCCTTACAAGCTAAATTAATTTGAGGATAAAATTTACAATTTTTTAATTTAGAAAACTCTTTTTTAAGTCCTGTTGGATCATAATAAACAACATTGGCTCCCTTTTTGTGCAAATAAGGAATCATCAATAGACTAGGTGAATCTCTCATGTCGTCTGTATTTGGTTTAAATGTTACTCCAAGAAAAACAATTTTTTTTTTTCTTATACTTTTACCTATAATTTTATGTATTCTATCTGTAAGAAATTTCTTTCTTTCTTCATTAGATTTAATTACAGCTCTAACTAAAGAGAGATTTATTTTTACTTTATCCCCTATTGTAACTAATCCTTTTGTGTCTTTAGGAAAACATGAACCTCCGTAGGCTGGTCCTGCTCTTAAAAACCTACCACCGATTCTAACGTCGCTACCCATTCCAAGCGAAATATCTTCAACGTTAATATTAATTTTTTCGCACAGATTAGCAATTTCATTAATAAAAGTTATTTTAGTTGCAAGAAATGCATTAGAAGCGTATTTGATCAATTCAGCTCCACGTCTATTAGTTGTGATAAATTTTGCACCTTTGTTAACCAAGGGCATATATAAATTTTTCAACACATGTAGTGTGTGTTTTTCACTTGATCCAATAATTATTCTATCTGGAAATCTAAAATCTCTTATAGCCTCACCTTCTCTTAAAAATTCAGGGTTAGAAACTACAGAAAATTTTTTTTTGTTATTTAATATTTTTTCAATTTGATCGCCTGTCCCAACTGGTACAGTCGACTTGGTAATAATAATTTTTTTCTTGCTTGAGAATTTTGATATTTCTTTAGCCACTTTAAAAACATAGCGTAAATCAACATCTTTAGAATTTTTTTTACTGGGTGTTCCAACGCATATAAAAATAATATCTGATTTATTTAACGCGTCATGAGTACTTGTGGTAAAAAAAAGTCTTTTTGATTTGTGGTTTTTTTTTATTAATTCATTTAAGCCCGGTTCATATATTGGAGATTTGCCTGAGTTCAACTGGTTAATAATATCCTTATTTTTATCTACACAATAAACAGTATGGCCTATGTCAGCGAAACAAGTTCCACTTACAAGACCGACATATCCAGTTCCAATCATGCATAGTTTCATTATAGTTTTTCCTTAGATATTTGAATTCCAGAACTAATGTAACCATTTATGGTGCCACAATCTAAATATTTACCTTTAAATATATTTCCATAGAATTTCTCACCCTCTTCAATTAATTTCTTAATAGCGTCAGTAATGTGAATTTCCCCACCCTTTCCTGGTTTTAGTTTTTTCAATTTAGACATAATTATTTTAGGTAAAATGTATCTCCCTATAATAGCGTAATTAGAGGGTGCGGTTTTCAAACTAGGTTTTTCAATTACGTCTTTAATAGTAAAGTAATTTTTTTTTTTATTTTTTAACGAAAGAATACCATATCTGGAGACCTCATCTTTGCTAACAGTTTTAGTTGCTATAATTGAACCTTTTTTCTTATTATATAATGCAATCATTTCTTTTGTGCAGTTTTTTTTAATAATCAAATCGTCTGGAAAAAGCATTAAGAAATGTGAATCCTTAATATATTTTTTACATTTTAAAATTGCGTCTCCAGTACCTTTAGGCTCGTTTTGATAGACAAATTTAATCATTTTTTGATATTTCTTTAACTTTTTAAACACATCATTAATTCTTTTATCTTTTTTTTTAGATAGTATAGATTTATAAAAACTATCATTAAAAAAATATTTTTTTATATTTTCTTTTCTTTTTGATATTATGAAAATAAATTCTTTAATACCTGCTTCTATACATTCATCAAGTATGTACTCTAAATTTGATTTTCCATTAATTGGCAAAAGTTCTTTTGGTGTAATGCTAGATAAAGGTAATAATCTTGTACCTAGACCAGCTAATGGTATTATTGCATGCTTTAACATATAATTCTTTTACTTTTAAATCATAATTATTACAAATGAAAATATTTAAAGACAAATCTAGTTTAATTAAAGAAATCTCAAATAAAAAAAATATAGCTTTTGTGCCAACTATGGGGTCAATTCATAAAGGTCATTTAAGTTTAATTGCAAAGGCTAAAAAAGAATCGCTAAATGTGCTTGTTTCAATATATATAAATCCCAAACAATTTAACTCAAATTTAGATTTTAAAAAATATCCAAGAAATATAGATAAAGATATTGCGCTACTAAAAAAAACAAATATTAAATATCTTTATTTGCCGACGGATAATGATATCTACTCATTTGCTCCGAATACTCCTGTATATTTAGATAAATTTTCTAAAAAACTTTGTGGGAACCATAAACCTAATCATTTTAAGGGAGTGATTAATGTTGTTAATCGTTTTATAGAAATAATTAAACCTCATTCAATTTTTTTAGGTTTTAAAGATTTTCAACAATTAACTCTTATTAAAAAACATTTTGATAAAAATAAAATATTAACAAAAATTATTACCTGCCCAACGGTAAGAGAGAAAAACGGTGTTGCACTGTCGTCAAGGAACATTAGATTGAAAAAAAACCAACTTATAATAGCAGCAAATATTTATAAATATCTTAAAGATCTTAAAAAAAATATTATTCCTTTTGATTTGCAAAAAAATAATTCCAGTATTCTTAATAAGATAAGGCTGTTTGGTATTAAAAAAATAGACTACTTAGAATTTATTAACACAAAAACGCTACAACCTATTAAAAATTTTAATGAAAATTATAAAATATTTATTGCTTACTATATTGGTAGGGTGCGGCTAATAGACAACCTATAAAAATACCAACGACCCAATTCCTAGAAAAGACAAAAAGCCAATAACATCTGTTACAGTTGTTACAAAAACACTAGATGCTAAAGCTGGATCTATATTCATTTTTTTTAGAGTTACAGGTATTAGTATTCCACATAAACCTGCGACTATCATATTTAAAACCATGGATGCTGCTATGATAATTGAAAGATCTAATTGCTTAAACCAAAGTTGAACTATAGCACCAGTAATAATAGCAAAAATAATTCCATTTAACACCCCAATAAAAAACTCTTTAGTTATAATTTTATTTATATTGCTACTGGAAAGTTCTTTAGTGGCGATAGCTCTAATAGTGACCGCTAGAGTTTGCATACCTGCGTTGCCTCCCATAGAAGCAACGATTGGCATTAAAAAAGCAAGAGCAACCACTTTCTCAATTTCTGCGCCAAAAATACTTATAACCCATGAGGCAAGCAAAGCCGTTGCAAGATTAACAAGCAACCAATTAAATCTTCTTTTAGTTTTAACAAATACAGTATCAGTAATTTCTTCGTTACCTACTCCAGCTAATCTAAGTACATCTTCTTCAGCTTCTTCTTGCACAACAGTAACAACATCATCTGCTGTGATCATACCAACTAATTTATTGTTCTTATTCACAACACCTGCCGAAACTAAATTATAATTTTCAAAAGTTATACCAACTTCTTCTTTATCCATATTGACTGAAATTAAAACAGGCATTTTTCTCATGATAGCATTCATTTTTGAATCTCTCGCTGTTCTAAGAACTCTAGAAGAAGGAACAATGCCAACAGGCTTAAATTCGTTGTCTACTATAAATATTTCTAAAAATTCTTGTGGTAAATCTTTACTTTCTCTTAAGTAATCAATAGTTTGGCCAACTGTCCAGTCACTTGGAATGGCTGTAAATTCTCGTTGCATAATACGAGCCGCTGAATCTTCTGGGTAACTAAGCCCTTCCTCTAAGAGAAATCTATCTTTAGGTGGTAATTTATCTAAAATTAAATTTTTCTTGTCTAATTCTAGGTTTTCTAAAATTGAAACTGCATCATCAGACTCTAGTCTTTTAATAATTTCTGAAATTGAATCTAATGAAATTAAATGCAGTACTTCACTTTGAACTGATTCATTTAGTTCAATAAATATTTCAGGAGCTATATTAAAAGACTCAATCTCTATTAGTTTTATACGAGTATCATAAGATAGGTTTTCTATTAAATTTGCAATATCAGAAGGGTGTAAATCCTTTAATGTTTGATTTATAAACTGAAGATCGCCTATATTTATTTTTTCACTAAAAACTGTAATGAAATTTTTATTAAAGTCTAAATTAACTTTCTTATTTCCTATAGACTTAATTAAACTCATAAAAGATCCTACTACATTATTTGTGAGACTATTAGTTTATCTGGTGGTAAAATTCAAACTAAAATGACTTTTGAAGTAAAAATTAGCAAGAAATTAGTGCCTTATAACACAGCCTTAGCTTTTCTCAAAAAAAGAGTTGAATTAGTTAAAAAATCAAAAAAAAAAGAATTAATATGGATATTGGAACATCCATTAACTTTTACAGCAGGAATAAGATCTAAAAAAAAGGAAATTATAGACAAAAAAATTAAAATAATTAAAACCAATAGAGGCGGAAAGATAACATTACATAGCCCGGGTCAAAAAATAGTTTATTTTGTTTTAGATTTAAACAGAAGAAAAAAAGATATAAAAAATTTAGTAAAACAAATAGAGTTTACAATCATTGAATTCTTAGAATTATATAAAATTAAAAGTTATGTAGATGAAAAAAATATTGGCATCTGGGTCAATGGGAAAAAAATAGCAGCTATAGGAATACGTATTAGTAACTGGGTTGCGTATCATGGCTTTTCTATTAATGTAAAAAATAATTTAAGCTTTTATAAAAAAATAATTCCATGCGGCTTAGATAATAAAAAAATTACTTCTATAAAAATTGAAAGCAAAAATAAAATATTAAATATAAATAATAAATTGAAAGATATATTTCTAAGAAAATTAAAAAATATTTAAATCTTTCCTCACAATGAAATCTTTAAATTCTTTATTAAAATCTGCTCTAAAATTGTATTTAACGTTATTAATCATAAATTTTATTTCATAAGCATGAAGCATTAAGTTTTTACTTTTTATAAAATCTTTGCCTCTTTTAACGTAATATTTATCATCTCC
>Ga0307986_10001513_pt1 | contig 16853 bp, 13 predicted proteins | sample EllFjometageno82_FD_203170 | JGI IMG/M metagenome (GOLD analysis project Ga0307986, IMG submission 203170) | Marine microbial communities from Ellis Fjord, Antarctic Ocean - #82 | ecosystem: Environmental > Aquatic > Marine > Unclassified | place: Southern Ocean | collected 2014-10-09
TCTCTTTTAGTCTAAAAAATAAAACTGCAACAACTAATTTAAATTCAATTATAAAAGAAAAATCTAAATATAAAATCAATATAAATATAAATAAAAAGAAAAAATATTTTTATTCAAATTCTTTTTTCGAAAATGATTTAAAAAATCTTTTAGCAACTATTACAATAATATCGATTTTTAAAGATATACATAAATTAGATAAAAATATTTTTTATGACCATAAAGTAACAAATGGTCGAGGAGACGTACAGAAAGTAAGATTGTTTAAAAAAAATTTTTATCTTGTGGATGAAAGCTATAATTCAAATCCATTATCGTTGCAATCAGCATTAAAAAATTTTGATATGATTAAAACTAATGATTCAAAAAAACATTTAGTACTTGGAGACATGTTGGAACTTGGTAAATATTCAAAAAAACTTCACACTGATGTTGGAAAGAGTATTAACAAAACTTCTCTCAAAAATGTTAATGTTATTGGAAAACACGTTAAATGGGCCTTCAATAGTCTTAATAGAAGTAAAAGGGGAATTATTTTGAAAAAGAAATCTCAAATAATTGATTTGATTAAAAACAATTTAAATAATAATGATTATTTAATGATTAAAGGATCAAATTCTACAGGACTTAACAATCTAATTAATCAAATAAAATCAGGTAACATTAATGCTTTATAGTCTTATCTCTCAACTAGTGGATCAATACAGTTTTCTTAATGTATTCAAATATCTAACTTTTAGAACTGGATTAGCGATGTTTACCTCTATGATTGTAGTCTTATTAATTGGTACACCTTTTATTAAATTTTTTTCTGCAAGACAAATCTTAGATCCAATAAGAAATGATGGCCCTACAGCGCATATAGTAAAAAAAATTGGAACACCTACAATGGGAGGTCTCTTAATATTATTGGGTTTATTTTCAGGAATACTTATGTGGGGAGATTTATCTAATTATCACATATGGTTTTTACTTTATATAGTAACAAGTTTTGGTTTACTTGGAGCTTATGACGATTATAAGAAAATTAAATTTAAAAATTCTTCAGGTATTTCATTTAGATTTAAAATTATTTCACAAATTTTAATAGCAACAGTTGGTTTATTTGGATTGTCTCAATTATCTCAAAATGTGGTATTAACAAATTTATATTTTCCATTTTTTAAAGATTTAATAATAAATTTGGGGTGGTTTTTTATACCATTTTCGATATTTATAATTGTAGGTTCTTCAAATGCAGTTAATCTTACTGATGGACTTGATGGATTGGCAACAGTACCAGTTATATTGGTAGCAGGGTGCTTTGCATTTATCAGTTATGTCACAGGAAATATAGTATTTTCAGAATATTTGAATATACCTTATTTAAAAGGCATGGGAGAAGTGTCTATTTTTTGTGGATCAATAATTGGAGCATGCCTAGGATTCTTATGGTTTAATGCGCCACCAGCCAAAATATTTATGGGTGACACTGGATCTTTAGCACTCGGTGGATCATTAGGTGCAGTTGGAATAATTACAAAACACGAAATAGTTTTAGCAATAACTGGTGGTTTATTTGTGTTAGAAGCTGTCTCGGTTATTGTTCAAGTATTATCTTTTAAGTTAACAGGAAAGAGAGTTTTTAGAATGGCTCCTATTCATCATCATTTTGAAAAAAAAGGGTGGGCAGAGTCCACTATTGTGATTAGGTTTTGGATCATTTCAATAATTCTTGCAATGATTGGGTTAGCGACGTTGAAATTAAGATAATGTTAAATAATCCAAATATTTTTTATAAAAAAAAAATTTTGATTTATGGGTTAGGAAAAAGTGGTTTATCAACTTTTAAATTCTTAAAGAGAGATAATGAAATCACAATCTACGATGACAAAATAAAAGTTAAAAATAAAAAAATAATAAAGCAAAAATTTGACTATATAATAATTAGCCCAGGAATAGACATTAACACATGTGCCTTAAGCAAGTTTTTAAAAAGAAATACTAAAAAAATTCATACTGATTTAGATATATTTTATAATCACCATAAGAAAAATAATAAGATAACAATCACCGGAACAAACGGTAAGTCTACTACTGCTAAAATTTTATACGAGGTATTAAAGGATCAAAAAGTGGACGTCCGATTAGTAGGGAATATTGGCAATCCGGTGCTATTGGAGAAAAATATAACAAATAAGACGGTTTTTGTGGTTGAAGCCTCATCTTATCAGTTGGAATATAGCAAGTTATTTAAAACAAACATATCCTTAATTTTAAATATATCACCAGATCATCTTGAGAGACACAAAACTATTAATAATTATATAAGTGCAAAATTTAAGCTAGTAAAAAACCAATCCAATAAAGACATAGCTATTATAAATGTAAAAAACTTTTATATTAAAAGATACATAAAATCAAAAAATTTTTTACCTAAGATAATTAAAATTAGCAAAGAAATAGATAATAGTTTTTTAAAAAAAATAAATAATAAATATTTCAATACTTCTGGAAACAGAGAGAATTTAAAATTTGTGTTAGAGGTTTCAAAAATATTAAAACTTAAAAAAAATTCTTTATTAAAAACATTGCGAAAATTTAAAGGCTTAAAATATAGGCAGGAAATAATTTTTCAGTCAAAAAACTTAACGATTATCAATGATTCGAAGGCCACAACTTTTTCTTCATCGGTAAGTTTGTTAAAATCATTAACTAATGTTTATTGGATAGTTGGTGGACAAGCTAAAAAAGGAGATACACTATTGTTATATAAAAAGAATTGCATAAACTTTAAAGCGTATATTTTTGGAGCTAACAAAATTTTTTTTGTAAATAAAATAAAAAAGCTAATGAAATATGATTCTTTTATTGATTTAAAAAGTTTAGTAAAAAAATTATTTTTAGAGATTAAAGATGACAAAGGTACAATCCATAAAACAATCTTATTTAGCCCATCAGCAGCTTCATTTGATAACTTTAAAAATTTTGAGAAACGTGGAGAATACTTTAATCAACTTATTAAAAGATATATTAATGCTTAATTTCAATTCAATATATAAATTCTATTATGATTGGTGGAAAAATATAGATAAAACTCTTTTTTCATTAATAATATCCTTATTTAGTCTGGGGTTATTTTTTTCATTAGTGTCAACGTCCTTAATTGCTTCTGATAAACTAGATACTAATAACTATTTTTTCTTCTTCAAACATTTGTTGTATATTGCTATTGGAATGATTGTTTTGATATTTTTCTCATCTCTAAGCAAGGAAAGTCTCTTTAAGATTTCTTTTTACCTCTTTTTAATTTTCTTATTTTTTTTATTTTTAGTGCCTGTTTTAGGTACAGAAATAAAAGGTTCTAAAAGATGGCTTAATCTTTTTTTTCTACCAAGGTTTCAGCCAATAGAAATAGTTAAACCATTTATAATTATTTTCATTGCTACAATTTTATCTAGCGAAAAAAATTTCAATATTTATTTTAAGTATTTACTAACATTCATAGCTATTGTACCTGCTTGTCTTCTATTAATGATGCAACCTGATATTGGTCAAACACTACTTATCTTTTTAGCTTGGGCTACATTAGTTTTTATTTCGGGCATAAGTTTGCCAATAATCTTAATTTTTTTTAGTTTTTCATTATTATCGTTAGTTTATATGGTTTTTTTTATCGATAAATTCACTTACATAAAAAATAGAATTTTATCATTTTTTAATCCAAATGATGGAACGCATAATTTTCAATCTGATAAAGCAATAGATGCGATTAGTAGCGGTGGTTATTTTGGAAAAGGAATTGGTGAGGGTACTTTAAAAAATAGAGTACCAGAGGCTCACACAGATTATATTATCTCTGTAATATCTGAAGAATTTGGAGTTGTAGCAATTGTGCTCCTATTGATTTTGTTCTTATTTTTTATTTATTCTGTTTTCAAGAAAATTTATATAGAAAAAAATGAAAAAATTAAATTAATTTTAACAGGAACGGTATGTTTGATTATTTTTCAAGCTTTGATTCATATTGGGGTTAATATTAGATTACTTCCTACAACTGGCATGACTTTACCTTTTTTAAGTTATGGGGGCTCATCGATTGTAGGTGTATCAATATTATCAGGAATAATATTAAATTTAACAAAAAGAAAAATTAATTAGATGACACAAAGAGTTTTAATTAGTACAGGTGGATCAGGTGGTCATGTTGTGCCTGCAACTATATTATATGAACATCTAAAAGATCAATTTTATGTATATATGTCGACAGACTATAGAGGCTTGAAGTTTATAGATCAAAATAAATATAACCTAGAAATATTTAATATAAACCCAATATCAAAAAATATTTTTTTGTTACCTTTTCAATTTTTTTTAATAATTTATTTGATTATAAAATCAATTTTTTTTATTAAAAAAAAAAAAATAGATATATTAATTTCAACAGGTGGCTACATGTCCATACCTTTGTGTTTAGCATCAAAAATTTTAAATATTAAACTTTTTTTATTTGAGCCAAATATGGTTTTAGGAAGATCAAATAAACTTTTTATTCAATCTTGTGAAAAGATTTTTTGCTATTCTGATAAGATTAAAAATTTTCCAAATAAGTATATAAAAAAGATCAGTGTGATCCCAACATTATTAAGAAAAAAATTTTATTATGTCAAAAAAACTGATAGTATCGATGGGTATATTAATTTATTAGTCATAGGAGGGAGTCAGGGTGCAAAAATATTTGATACGCTCATTAAAAACTCGATAATCAAATTATCAAAAAGATATAGATTAAAAATTTATCAACAAACTAACTTGGTCAATTTCAAAGAATTAAAAAAATTTTATAAAGATAATAACGTTAATCATGAATTATTCGATTTTCATGAAGATATTTCAACCTTTATGAGTAGATCTAATATTTGTCTTACTAGAGCGGGCGCATCAACATTAGCAGAATTAGTTTTTTTAAATTTACCCTGTGTGGTAATACCATTACCCAATTCGAAAGATAACCATCAATTTGAAAATGCTTCTTTTTATAACAAAAATGGTTGTAATTGGATTCTAAATCAAAATGAAGCTAATGACGATGCTTTAATAAATAAATTAGTTAATATTATAGATAACAAAAGTGAATACTTAGTTAAAAAAATGAATATGAAAAATTTTAGCTATCAAAATACATGGAATAATATAAATCAGAAAATTGTAGCTGTTATAGATGAAAATAGAATTAGCAAAAACTGAAATTATACATTTTATTGGAATAGGTGGAATTGGTATGAGTGGTCTTGCGCTCATAATGAAAAGCAAGGGTTTTAATGTCCAAGGTAGTGACGTTCTTATCGGTAAAAATATTGAAAGATTAAAGAAAGATAGGATTAAGGTTAATATTAAGCATGCTAAAGAAAATATAAAGAGTGCCACTATAGTAGTCATTTCATCTGCTATTAAAAAAAATAACCCAGAATTGATTGAAGCAAAAAAAAAAAACCTCCCAATTTATAAACGTGGAGAAATGTTAGCTAATATAGTTTCATTAACTAAAAATATTGTTGTTACAGGATCTCATGGCAAAACTACAACCACATCCCTATTGGCTGCAATATTTTCAAAAACAAAGTTAGACCCCACTATAATAAACGGTGGAGTTCTCAATGCAATTAGAAGTTCAGCCAAACTTGGAAAAAGTGATTGGTGTATATTAGAAGCTGATGAATCAGATGGTAGTTTTATTCATGTGCCACCAACTTATTCTATTGTTACAAATATAGATCGTGAACATATGGATTACTATAATTCAATAAATGATCTTAAAAATTTATTTATAAAATTTATTAATAAAGTTCCCTCTTTTGGAAAATCATTTGTTTGCGTTGACGATAAAAATAACAATGATTTATTAAAAAAAATAAAAATAAAAAATTTCTACACATATGGAATAAATTCGAAATCTCAATTTCGTATTAAAAATATTAAACAAGTAAAAGATTTTTCAGAGTATGATTTGGAAATTAATTTACCTGGAAAAAAAAGTACAATCATTAAAAAAATTAGAATACCTCTTTTAGGAATTCATAATATACAAAACTCGACTGCTGCAGTAGCAGTCTCATTAACAATTGGAATTTCAAAAGATATTATTAAAAGAGGATTGAAAGAATTCAAGGGTGTTCAAAGAAGGTTTAACAAAATATTTACTTATAGAGAAACTAATTTTTATGATGACTACGCTCATCACCCAACAGAAATTAAAGAAGTTTTAAATGGTGTTAGGGCTGCTTATAAAAAAGAAGAAGTTATATGCATATTTCAACCACACAGAATATCTAGATTAAAAGATCTTAAAAAAGAATTTAGTTTTTCATTTAAGAAAGCTGATATTGTAATTTTATGTCCAATTTACGCAGCCGGAGAAAAAATAAAATTAGGTTTTAATTATAACAGTTTTGCGAAAGAAATTATTAAAAATTCAAAAGTCAAGGTTTTTATGGTTGATGATCAATACAAATTAGCAAAATTTATAAAGAGTAATATTTATGGAAAAAAAATAGTTGTTGGTATGGGTGCGGGTACTATATCAGCATGGATCAAAGAATTACCAAGTTTGATATGATGCCATCAGAAGAATTAAAAAAATTTTCAAAAGAAGTTAATAGTAAAATTTACTTTGATTATGATTTAAAAAAGAGTAACTGGTTTAATATTGGTGGTAAAACTAAAATTTATTTTAAACCGGATAATTTACCAGACCTAATCTTGTTTTTAAAAAAATTTGGAAATAAAGAGAAAATTCATATTTTAGGTGCAGGATCAAATACACTTATAAGTGACAATACATTTGATGGCGTTGTGATTAAATTAGGAAAAAATTTTTCTAACATTTCAATATTACCTAATGGCATAATAGTTGCTGGTAGTGCCTGTCTTGATAAAAAATTATCAGATTTTGCTTTAGAAAATGAAGTTGGAAATTTTGAGTTTTTAGCATGTATACCAGGAACTGTTGGTGGAGGGATAAGGATGAATGCTGGATGTTTTAATAGAGAATTTAAAGATATACTAATTTCAATACAAGCAATTGATAAAGATGGACGAGTTTTGACAATACCAGCAAATAAAGTTATTTTCAAATATAGAAAAAATGATTTACCAAATAATCTAATATTTTTAAGTGCATCTTTTAAAGGTGAAAAAAAAGATAAAGATAAAATTCAAAAGGAAGTTTTTGAATTAAAAAATAGAAAAGATACTACACAACCAACAAAAATTAAAACAAGTGGTAGTACGTTTAAAAATCCAATTAATCAAACTGATAAAAAAGTTTGGGAGCTTATTAAAGAATCGGTGCAACTAGATACAAGGTTTGGAGATGCTTGCATCTCAGATAAACATTGTAATTTCTTCGTAAACAAAAATAATGCTAGCTTTGATGACATGAATAAATTGATAAAATTTGTTCAAGACGCAGTTCAAAAAAAAACAGGTATTGCGCTAGAAAAAGAAATTAAGATACTGGAATAATTATGAAAAAAAAGATTTTAGTACTTTGTGGAGGGGTATCAAAGGAAAGGTTAATAAGCTTAGAAACTGGACATGAAGTAGCGAAGGAACTAAAAAAAAATAAATATAGAGTTAGAGTGTGTGAGCCAGACAATAATTTATTAAAGAATATAAAATCTTACAAACCTGAAGTAATATTTAATGCTTTACACGGTCAATTTGGCGAAGATGGATATATCCAAACAATACTAGAAACTCAAAAAATTCCCTACACACACTCTGGTGTAATTGCGTCGTCTATAGCAATGGATAAAGAAATTTCAAAAAAGATATTTTTAAAGAATAAGATATTAACACCAAAATATATTAAATTTATTTTTGGAAAAGATGAATCAAACATTATTAGTAAAATTGAAAAAAAATTAAAATTCCCTGTTGTTATTAAGCCTATAAATGAAGGATCCAGTGTAAATGTTTATATATGTAATAAAAAAAATATTTTAAATAGTTTAAAGAAGTTAATTGTCTACAAAGAAATTCTAATTGAAGAATTTATTCCTGGAAGAGAAATCCAAGTAGCTATAATGGGCAATAAAAAGTTAGGAATTATAGAATTAAAACCAAAAAGAAAATTTTATGATTATGAGGCAAAATATAATTCTAATGCAAAGACAGAACATATAATACCCGTCAAACTAGATAAAAAAAATATAAAATATATTAATAATATAGCTTCTAAAGCTCATAAAGTTATTGGATGTCGAGGTGTTACAAGGTCTGATTTTAAGTTTTACAAAGAAAAATTTTATCTACTAGAAATTAATACCCAGCCAGGTATGACTAAACTGTCGTTAGTACCAGAGATAGCAAGTTTTGCTGGTATAAGTTTTATAAAATTAATTGAATGGATTTTAAAAGATGCATCGATTAACAGGTAAAAAAAATAAAATAATAATATATTTAATATTCTTGTTCATACTGAGTACGACTAGTAATAAGTCTTTAGAATTTCATCAAAACTACTCTGCTAAAATTAATAAGATTCAAGTTTCAGGGTTATCAAATAGTATTAATTCACAAATAAGAAACAAACTTGAGAAATTATTAAATATTAATATTTTTTTTATTAATAAAGATAAAATTGATAAAATAATATCTGAATATAATTTAGTAGAACTTTATAGTGTTAAAAAAATTTACCCCAAAAAAATAGAGATAAAAATTGAACAAACAAAATTTATTGCTAGAATTTCTGGTAGTAAACAAGTTTTGATAGGATCAAATGGTAAACTCATAAAGCGGGAAATTAATGAAAAATTACCTTTTTTATTTGGAAAACTAGATTCTAAAAATTTTCTAGAATTTAAAAAAATTATAGATAATTCAGCGTTTAAATTTAAAGATTTAAAATCAGTATCTTTTTATCCATCCAAAAGATGGGATATTATAACAAATGAAAATATTTTAATTAATTTACCCAAAGACAATTTATTACAATCTCTTAATTTTGCTTATAAATTAATAATTGATAATAATTTTAAAGAGATAAGAGTTATTGATTTAAGGGTAAAAAATCATGTGGTTATAAAATGAAGATTAATAAAAATTTTCAAGTTTATTTTGATTGTGGACTTTCTAGAATAAGAGCTGGTGCATTCAACAAAGATAATGCTAATGAAATTTTTTTTACAGAAAGTAAATTTTTTTTTAATCAGTCAGATATAGATCTAGAAATTCAAAAAATTGTTACTTCTTTGGAAAAAAAAACAGGCCAATACATTGATGATGTAAATTTAATGATAGATAGTTCTAAAATGATATCTATCGGCATTTCTTTAGCTAAAAAACTTGAGGGACCAAAATTAAAAAAAGAAGATGTACAATTTATGATTCAAGAAGCTAAACAACAAATTTCTAAAAATTATAGAAATAAAAATATTGTTCATATTATTATTAATAATTATAAAATTAATAATATTGATTATTCTTATTTACCCAACGATATAGAATGTAATCTAATATCTTTAGACATTCTTTTTATTTGCTTGCCAAATGAAACTGTAGAATTTTTAAAAAAAACTTTTTTAAAATCTGATATTTCAATTAATCAAATTTTTTGTTCAAGTTATGCAAAAGCTATAAATTGTAAAGATAACCTCGGGTTAACCGAGGATGTATCTTTTATTGATGTTGGATTTAATAAAACTTCTATAATTTGTTTTTCTCAAAATAAGATTGTTTCAGTAGATGTTTTGCCAATTGGTGGTAATCACATTACGAAAGACATTTCTCAAATTTTAAAGATCAAAGTAGAAGAAGCAGAAGATATAAAAATTAATTTTAGTAAAAATATAACTTCTTTAAGTGAAAATTTTTTTTCAGTAGAATTATTACAGAAAATAGTTTTTGCAAGAACTGAAGAGATATTAGAATTAAGTGCTAAATCTATTAAATTGAATTTACCTACATTAAATCAGTTCAAAATGATTTTGATGGGCGAAGGGTCAAAAATTCTTGATAATGAACATAAGGATCAAATCTCCTTTACAAATGATATAGATTTTTTAGATGAAACCACACAAGACATCTGTCATTCTGGATTAAAATTGGACATGGGATTAAATAAACACGAGGTAATAGTAGTTCCAAAAAAACATATAAAACAGGGTTTTTTTGAAAAACTTTTTCATTTATTTAAATAAGATAGTATTTTCTCGTAACATTTCTTGTTTTCCTTAATTTTACTCTAGAATTTATAAGGTTCTTATGTCGGCTTTAAACCAAAAAACTATTAAGAATAATATTACATTTAGAGGCATAGGTTTACATACTGGTTTGCAGGCAAATTTAACAATCAAGCCCGCAGAGCCTAATACTGGAATAATTTTTAAGAGAACTGATATTAAAGATAACAACATTATAATTCCAAATCTCTTCAATGTTAGTAGCGCATTTTTTTGTACCACTATATCAAATGACCATGGTGTAAGTGTCACTACTATAGAGCATTTAATGGGAGCTTTTTATGGAATGGGAATTGATAATGCACTAATTGAGATTGATAATAAAGAAGTTCCAATTTTAGATGGATCAGCCAAAATGTTTGTTGAGGCTATAACCAGCATTGGAATAAAAAAAAGTGATATACCCATAAAAGTAATTAAGATTGAAAAGAAAATAGAATTTAATGAAGGGCAAAAAACAATTACAATTGAGCCAAGTAAAATTAGCTTAGATATAGATTTCGAACTTAAATATGAAAATAGTTTCATAGGCAATCAAAGAAACCTAATTAATGTATATGAAACAGATTTAACTGATATTTATAATTCTAGAACTTTTTGTCTTTTTGAAGATGTGGAAAAATTAAAAGAAATGGGTCTAGCTAAAGGTGGAAGCCTTGACAACGCAATTGTTGTAAAGGGAGATAAAGTATTAAATGAGCATGGTCTTAGAAATGAAAAAGAATTTGTAAACCATAAGATTTTAGACTGTATGGGAGATTTATATCTCTCAGGATTTAAAATTGTTGGAAAAATAGTTTGTTCTCAAGGTGGCCATAAACTTACCAATCAGTTACTAAGAAAAGTTTTTGAAAATAAAGTAAATTATTCACTAATAGAGATTAAAGAAAAAACATTACCGCATGCTTTTATAAATAAAAATCATTTAAGGTCTATCGCGTAATTTTTTTTACTATATAATAATTATTCTAAAATAAAAAAGTAAATGAAATTTCTTACTAGGATCCTATTACTATTATTAATTATTACGCTGAGCTCCTGCTCAAAAGATGAAAAAAAAGTTTCATTCGTTAAAGAAAATACTCAAGAAAAAGAAATGATATCCGCATATAAGGAAGGGATTAAATATCTTAATGATGGTGACGCTTTTTATGCTGCTAAAAGTTTTTTAAATGCAGAACTATTATTTCCTCAGTCAGACTGGGCACCAAAATCTGCTTTGATGGCAGCTTATTCTTATTACATTCAAGATTACTTTTATGAAGCAATATTAAATCTGGAAAGGTTTTTAAAAACATATCCAGAAGATGAAAGAATATATTATGCTCATTATCTTCTTGCCATGTGTCATTATGAAAAAATAGAAGGCGAGAAAAAAGATTTACAACCATTAATTAAAGCAAAAAAAGAATTTGAATTTGTAATTAAAAATTATCCAAATTCTGATTTTGCGATTGATTCAAAATTTAAAATTGATCTAATAAACGATGTGTTAGCCTCTAAGGAGATGTACATAGGAAGGCACTACATTAAAAAAGGAAAATGGATTCCTGCAATTAATAGATTTAAAAATGTCTTAGAAAGTTATGAAAGGACAATTTACATAGAGGAAGCAATCCATAGGTTGGTAGAAATTTATTATAAAATAGGACTTGAAAGTGAGGCAAATAAATACGCAATACTTTTGGGTTATAATTATCAATCCAGTAAATGGTATGAAAAGACTTATAAAATTTTTAATAAAAAATATAAAAAAAATCAAGTTAAAAAGATGCAAGAAGATAAAAAGAAAAAAAATAACCTCATAAAAAAGATTAAAAAATTTTTCTAATAAAATGAATAATGATTTAATCAAAAAAGATTATTTTAAAAAAATTAAACTATTACAAAATTGCAATAAACATTATTACGACAAAGCTAAGCCAATTTTTTCAGATGAAGAATTTGATTTATTAAAAAAAGATATAATAGACTTAGAAAATAGGTATAATTTTTTAAGCGACAAAAAATCACCAACAAAATCGGTAGGTTTTAAACCATCAAAAAATTTTCAAAAAGTGAAGCATAAAGTAGCAATGTTATCTTTGGGCAACGCTTTTAACGAAGAAGACGTGAGAAACTTTGAAAAAAAAATTTTAAATTTTTTAAGCTTAAAAAATCTTGATAAGATTGAATATAGCGCTGAACCAAAAATCGATGGTATCTCAGCATCATTAATTTATGTTGATGGGAAATTTATTAGAGGACTTTCTAGAGGAGACGGAAAAGAAGGAGAGGATATAACTCAAAACTTAAAAACGATTAAAGATATACCCACTACAATAGTTGCAAAAAATTTCCCCAAAGAAATTGATATACGTGGCGAAGTTTTTATTGAAAATAATGATTTTAAAAAGATAAATCAAAAATTCGCAAATCCAAGAAATGCAGCGTCTGGATCTCTAAGACAAAAAAATTCAGTTGTAACAAGCAAGATCCCATTGAAATTTATTGCTTACACCTACGGTTATGCAAGAAATATGATTATCAAAAATCAATCTGATTTTTTAGAAAATTTAAAATTATGGGGTTTTAAAACAAACCCACTTAATAAAAAAATTAATAATATTAAAAATTTAATATTGAATCACAAAAACCTAGAAGGAAAAAGGAAAGAATTAGCTTTTGATATCGATGGTGTTGTATACAAAATTAATGATTTTGATTTACAAAAGAGATTAGGTTTTGCAGCTAATGCACCAAGATGGGCGATAGCACATAAATTTTCAGCAAATAGTTCTATCTCTGAAATACAAAATATCGAAATCCAACTGGGAAGAACGGGTGCCCTTACTCCTGTTGCTAAAATAAAACCAGTTAATATTGGTGGTGTAATGGTTTCAAATGCAACACTTCATAATGAAGATGAGATAATAAGAAAAGATATAAGGATAGGAGATACTGTTACAGTTGAAAGGGCAGGTGATGTGATACCCCATGTAATTTCAGTTAATTTAAACAAAAGAGATAAAAACTCAAAAAAATTTGTTTTTCCATTAAAATGTCCATCATGTAACAGCAGTACTGTTAAAGATTTTAATGAAGTTACAAAAAAACAAGACGCAGTTAGAAGATGTACAAGTGAAGGTTATGAGTGTGAAAAAATAGCTATAGAAAAAATAAAGCATTTTGTTTCAAAAGAAGCTTTTAACATAGACGGACTAGGGAAGAAAATTGTAGAAAATTTTTGGAGTTTGAGCCTGATCAAGCTTCCACAGGATATTTTTAACTTAGATTATATTCAAATAGAAAAACTTGAAGGATGGGGGAACTTATCTGCAACAAACTTAAAATTCTCAATAGATCAAAAAACCAAAATCACACTTGAAAGATTTATTTATTCACTGGGCATAAGACATATAGGACAAGAAAATGCAAAATTAATAGCTAAACATTTAAAATCATCGTTAAATTTTTTAAAATTATCTGATAGTAAAAATATTGATAAATTATCAAATATTGATGGAATAGGCCCAACACAAATTCAATCAATTAAAAATTTCTTTTTAAATAAAACAAATTTAAATGTTTTATCTGAACTTAATAAAAACCTTTCTATAACAAATATAATTGCAGTTAATAATGATGGTTTATTAAAAAATAAAACTTTTATGCTTACTGGAAAATTAGACACAATTAGTCGAGCTGAAGCAAAATTTTTAATAGAACAGAATTCTGGTAAAATAATTAATAATGTAAATAAGAAACTTGATTATTTGATTTCAGGTGAAAAACCTACGATTAAGAAAGTTAATACAGCTAAGGAACTAGGTATAAAAGTTATAAGCCAGCAAGAGTGGATGAAAATGCTAAATAAGACTAGCTAACCACTTTCTTTCTTTTTTATTCAATGAGCCTGAATATTCCGCATAAATACTCAGATGATACTTAAATAAATAATCCTTTTCTTTTTTATCAAGCAAAGTGTAATTAATTAAATCTTTTTCAATTGGAGCAAGAGTTAGATTTTCAAAATATAAGTTATTTTTAGTTTGTCTTACGTAAACTAAATTTTCAATTCTAATTCCAAAATAATTTTTTTTATAAAACCCAGGTTCGTTACTCAAAATCATTCCCTTTTCAATTTTTATAGTATTATATTTTGATATAGATTGAGGACCTTCATGCACATTTAGAAAAAAACCAACACCATGACCGGTACCATGAGCATAATCTAAGCCATCTTCTTTCAAAAATCTTCTAGCCTTTATGTCAATTTTTTTGCCTGTATTATCTTTATTTAAATTTGTGAGAGCGACCGCAATATGGCCTTTTAACACCTTAGTAAAAGTATCTATTATGTACTGTTTCTGTGTTGAAAAGCATATTGTTCTAGTGACATCCGTTGTTCCGTATTTATATTGACCACCTGAGTCACATAAAAAAATATCTTTTGAATTAATATTTTTTGTATTTTTTTTAGTAGCTCTGTAATGAACAATAGCGCCATTAGAGCCTGTACCAGCTATTGTATTAAAACTAGGGTATAAATAATCTTGATCCATTTTTCTGAACCTTTCTAATTTATTTTGCGCATGGACTTCTGTAATATTTTTTTTATTAACATTTTTAAGCCAGTAAATAAATTTTGTTAATGCCAAACCATCTTTTTTATGGGCTTGAATCATATTTTTAATTTCAGAAGAATTTTTTACAGACTTTAATTTATAAATAGGGTCTTCTTTGGTTAGAATTTTAAATTTTGATTTAATAATATTTTCAGCGAAAACAGAACATGAATAATCATCAATTATAAAATTAGAACCATCTAATTTTTCAATTATCTCTTTAAAATTAAGAAAATCAAATACCTGATTATTTTTAATTTTTTTTTCACTTATAATTTTTTTAATATTATCTTTTTTAGTAAATAATAATAATTGTTTATTTTTACCAATAATTAATCTTGAATTAGGTATCGGACTAGTAGGGTTATCATGTCCCCTAATGTTTAATAACCAAGCAACATTTTCTGGGGCACTAATAAATAGATAATCAGTTTTATTTAATTTAAGAAAATTTATAATCTTTTTAATTTTAGATTTATGACTTTCACCGGTAATTTTTTTATGCAAAGAAAAAAAAGGTTTTTTTGGTATTAATCTGTTTTTAAATATTTTATCAATTAAATTATTATTAATTAAAATTAATTTATTATTTTTTGAAAAATAGTATCTAAGCTTTTTTGATGTAAACAAATTTGGGTCAAATCCTAATTTATAATTTTTGATTACCTCATGCGGTAATTTTTTATGAATTTCTATAATTTTAAAATTTTTACCTGACTCATTTTGTGCTTGGATTGTGTATCGCCCGTCAACAAATAAATAATTTTTTTTTTTTAAAATAATTGCTAAACCCGCCGAACCTGTGAAACTTGAAATATTTTTTAACCTGTCATTTTCTGCATACTCAGAAAAAAATTCATCATTCTTAGGAACGATATATCCATCTATATCAAAACGATCAAATTTTTTTCTTAGTGTTTTTATTCTATTTTTTATCATTTAATTCTTTTTTGATATCTAATCCATCCTGGACTTCTAGTTTCTTCCTCAACTTCAAAATCTTGATTAAACTCAAAATCACTATCATCATCTTTTGCGTCATCAAAAAATGAATTTTTTTCTAAAAACTTTTCAGGCAACTCTTCAATAAACCTAGAAGCCATACTATCAATCCAATTGCCTTGATAAAATCTATTCATTGCAAAGGATATTAGAGCTTTTTTTTTGGCTCTAGTTATACCGACATATGCTAATCTTCTTTCTTCCTCAAGACCATTCTGCCCTTTTTCTTCAATTGATTTTTGATGTGGAAAAAGACCCTCCTCCCAGCCAGGGAGAAAAACCACGTCAAACTCAAGTCCTTTTGAACCATGCATAGTCATCATATTAACCTTTTCTCCATCCCAATCTTGATCAATTGATGTTGCTAATGCTACATGCTCTAAAAAACTTTCCAAATCATCAAACTCTTTCATAGCGCTTAAAAGTTCTTTTATGTTTTCTAATCTGCCCTCATTATCAATATCTTTTTTATTTTTTAGCATTGCGGAATATCCAGATTCATCCAAAACTAATTGCAATAATTTAACATGATTAATTTTTTTAATACCAATTTCATTTCTCAATTTATTTATTAAAAATACAAATGAACTTAGACCTATTTTTGTTTTTGGTTTGATTAAGTTTTTTTCAATTAACTTTTTTGAAGCAATTTCTAAACTTACAGAGTTTATTTTTGAGAATTCATGTATTATTTTAATAGTACTTTCCCCAATAGATCTTTTAGGATTATTTACTATTCTGCTAAAAGCCAAATCATCTTTAGGTTGGTGAATCAATCTTAAGTAAGCAATACAATCTTTAATTTCAGCTCTTTCATAAAACTTCGTTCCTCCCAAAATTCTGTAAGGTAAACCAATTTTTAAGAAACGTTCTTCAAATTCTCTTGTTTGAAATATAGCTCTAACTAAAATAGCAATATTATTAAAAGAATATTTATTTTTTAATTTTTTCTCTATCTCATCAGAAATTCCTGTTGCTTCATCTTTTCCATTTTTAAAACAATTTAGCTTAACTAGAT
>Ga0307986_10001514_pt1 | contig 16852 bp, 16 predicted proteins | sample EllFjometageno82_FD_203170 | JGI IMG/M metagenome (GOLD analysis project Ga0307986, IMG submission 203170) | Marine microbial communities from Ellis Fjord, Antarctic Ocean - #82 | ecosystem: Environmental > Aquatic > Marine > Unclassified | place: Southern Ocean | collected 2014-10-09
TTATTAATAGTGTTAAAAACTTTGCATGCAGTTTTGGTGGTATTAACTTAGAAGATATCGCAGCTCCTGATTGTTTTATAATTGAAGAAAAATTAAAAGAAATTTTAGATATTCCAGTTTTTCATGACGATCAACATGGAACAGCAATAATAACTACAGCAGCATTAATTAACGCCCTAGATATTAGTGGCAAATCAATAAAGGATATTAAGGTTGTTGTTAATGGAGCTGGTGCATCTGCAATTGCTTGTACAAATTTGTTTAAAAATAGTGGTGTGCCTAGTGAAAATGTAATCATGCTCGATCGTAAAGGAGTGGTGTATAGAGGTAGAACCGAAGGAATGGACCAGTGGAAATCTGCTCATGCAGTAGAAACTAAAAAAAGAACTTTAGAAGAGGCTATAAATGGAGCTGATGTTTTTTTAGGATTATCTGCCAAAGGAGCTTTGAAAAAAGAGTTAGTAAAAACTATGGCTAAGAACCCAATAATTTTTGCCTGCGCAAATCCTGATCCTGAAATAACACCTGAAGAAATAATGGAAGTAAGAGATGATGCTATTATTGCAACTGGAAGATCTGATTATCCTAATCAAGTAAATAATTTAATTGGCTTTCCTTATATTTTTAGAGGAGCATTAGACGTAAGAGCTACAACTATTAATGAAGAAATGAAAGTTGCTGCTGCAAACGCGATTGCAAAATTAGCAAGAGAAGATGTTCCAGATGAGGTTGTTGCTGCAATGGGGGGAGATCGTCCTAAATATGGAAAAGATTATATAATTCCATCTACATTTGATCCAAGACTAATCAGTGTAATTCCTGCAGCTGTTGCAAAAGCTGCCATGGATAGTGGTGTTGCCAAAAAACCTATAAAAGATTTTGAAGCTTATAAAGATCAACTTAAACAAAGACTTGATCCTTCAGTAACAATTATGCAAGGTATTAACTCTCATATCAAAAAAAATCAAAAGAGAATTGTTTTTGCAGATGGAGAAGATGAAAACACTCTTAAAGCAGCAATTGCATTTAAAAATTCTAAATTAGGTACACCAATTTTAATTGGTAAAAAAACTAAAATTAAAGAAAGAATAAAAGAAATTGGCTACAATGAAAACTTTGATATCGAAATAGTTAATTCTGAAGACACGAAAAAAAGAGAGAAGTACGTAAACTTTTTATTTGAAAAAATGCAAAGAGAGAAAGGTCTTTTGGAAAGAGATTGTGATAGATTAGTTAGAAATGATAGAGTTGTATGGGCATCTTGTATGGTTGCTTGTGGTGATGCTGATGGTGCTGTCACTGGAAATACCAGGAGGTTTGGAGCCTCTTTTGATAAGGTTACACAAGTTATAGATGCTAGACCAGGTGAAATCATGTTTGGGTTAAACATGGTTGTTGCAAAAGGAAAAACTATTTTTGTTGGAGACACGAGTGTAAATGAATATCCAAGCTCAGAAGAGCTTGCTGAAATTGCAATTTCATCAGCTAGAGTAGTTAAAATGTTTGGCTTTGTTCCAAAAGTTGCTTTTGTTTCTCACTCTACTTTTGGTCAACCTCTAACAAGTAGAACTAAACATATAAAAAAAGCTGTTGAAATTTTAAAAGATAAAAATGTAGATTTTGATTTTGATGGGGACATGCAGCCAGATGTTGCCTTAAATGAAGAATACAAAGAATTATATCCTTTCTCAAGTATTGTAGGAAATGCAAATATATTAATAATGCCAGGCCAACACAGTGCTGCTATTTCTTATAAAATGATGAAAAGCTTAGGTGATACCAAAGTTATTGGTCCTCTTTTAATTGGATTGGGTCAGCCCATTGAAATAGCCCCTTTAAGATCGTCTACTTCAGAAATCATAAATTTAGCTTCTGTTGCTGCCTACTCTGCTGATGTAATTGATTATAAAAAAAATTAATTTTTTTGAATTCTTAAATCTTTAACTAGGACAATACTTGCAATAACATCTTCTACATCAAGTATTTCTTTTGCTTCATTTATTACTTCTTTTCTTTCTTCCGTGGTTAAAGAAATCCCATAAATAAATATTTTTTTCTTATAAGTATCAATTTGATAATTGGTTGCTTTAATTTTTTTGTTAAATATAAAGGCTGTACGAAGTTGAGATGTAATTAACAAATCTTTAGCTGATTGCTGAAAATTAAAATCTTCTTTTATTGTGATATCATTTTTAACTGACCTAGCACCTTTTGTTTCCCATGCAAGTTTAGTAATTTGAAGTTTTTCTTCAGGATCATCTACTTTTCCTGTTACAAATATTTTTCCATCTAGAACTTTTGTGCTTACAGTTAATAGGTAACTCTTATCTCTTAAGACTAATCTTGCAGCTAAATTTTTTTGCATTACAGAATCGTCTATTTGAGTGCCTAAAGACCTTGGATCAAACGCAACACTAACTCCCGTTCCAAAAACTCCCTTAGAACTAATCCCAACACATCCTGTTAAGATTAAAAAAATCAAACTTATTAAAAATATTTTATTTTTCATTTTTTATTTTTAGACAATAATTATAAATCTCTTTTTTTGATACATTTGTGTTTTGACTAATTAAATCTGTAATATCTTTTATACTTAGTTTTTTAATTAATTTTTGAATATTCATTTTATCAGATTCCTTTAATATTATCGATGAATTTTTTTCTTTTACTTTTTCTGAGATAACAATCGTTAACTCTCCTTTAGGATCAGATTTAAATGGTTCAAGTGTTTCTACATCTGTTCTTATATATTCCTCGTAAAATTTAGTCATTTCTCTGCAAACCAAAATCTTTCTATTTGAGAAGTAATGCTTTAAATCTTTTATTGATCTGTTAAATTTTCTTGGAGAAATAAAAAAAACAATACAGCCCTCTAAATTTGTAAGCCTTTCAAAATCTTCTTTTAATTTGCTATTTTTTTCTGGAAAAAAGCCATAAAAAAAATATTTTTCATTAAATCCACTTATAGACACTGCAGATGATACTGCAGATGCGCCTGGAATTGGAAAGATATCTATACCATTGCTAACACATTCATTAACCAATATAGCTCCTGGATCTGAGATCGATGGAGTTCCAGCGTCAGAAATCAAAGAAACAATCGATCCTGATTTTAAAATATCAATCACTTTCGATAAATTTTTTTTTTCATTAAATTTATGATTTGCAATAAGTTTTGATTTAATTTCGTACCGTTCTAATAAATTTTTTGAAATACGTGTGTCCTCACACAGTACATAATCTGATTTTTTTAATACTTCTAAGGCTCTTAAAGTGATGTCGCTTAAGTTCCCAATAGGAGTAGATACAATATAGAGACCACTTTTAACTTTATTATTTATATTTTCAGTATGTAGAATCATCAAATTATAATAGTTATAATAATAACATTAAAATGAACAAAATTATTAAAATTATACTTTTTTTAGCTTTTGCTTTTTCAATAGCTCCAGTAGCACTTTTGGCAAATGATAAGATTAAGATTGGTCTTCTTGTCCCTTTAACTGGAAAGAACTCTGAGATAGGACAATCTATAATTAAATCTACACGTCTAGCAATTAATACAATAAACAATGCATCAATTGAAATTATACCAAAGAATACACAGTCAAACCCTGAGGTCACATTAGCGGCAGCCAAAGAGTTGGCTAACTCAGGAATAAAAATTGTAATTGGTCCAGTTTTCAACGAAAGTCTAATTTACCTAGATGAGTTAAGTGAACTAACATTCTTAGCTCTTACGAATAAAAATGATAATTTTTCCAAGAATATTATTAATGCTGGAATTAATGCAACTTCACAATTAAATGCAATTAAGAAGTTTATAGAATTAAATGAAATAAAAAAAACTATCTTTCTTACTCCAGATGTAAGTTTTAAAAATGAAATTGAAAAAGCTATTTCTAATTCTAAAATAAAAATATTAGAAAATTATATTTATAACACTGACCCTACTAAACTTACTAAGCAAATTGAAAAAATTACACGTTATGAAATTAGAAAACAGAACCTTGAGAATGAAATAAATAGACTGGAGAAATCAGAACAAAACAATAAAGAACGTTTAATTGAAAGATTAAAAAAAAGAGATACTCTTGGTAGTGTAAAATTTGACTCAGTGGTAATTTCTGACTTTGATGAAAGTTTAAAAAGTGTAACAACCTCACTGCTTTATACGGATATATCTCCTAAAGAAAAATATTTTATTACTCTCAATCAATGGTTCGATGAATCTCTTTTAAAAGAGATTAGTTTGCAACCCTTGTATTTTCCTTCCGCAAATAAAGCTAATTATGATGAGTTTTCAAATGAATATTTTAAAAATTATAATCAATATCCAAATCAATTATCATTTCTAAGTTATGATTTAGTGGGGCTTGTTTATTATTTAATCCTTCAAAACAACTCTATAGTTGATGAAAAAATGTTTAAAAAAGAAACTTTGTTTAAAGGAAAAGTTGGAATTTTTGAAATTAAAAATAATAAAATTAATCATATTTTAAATTTTTATAAAGTTGAGGATGGGAAGTTTAAAAAAGTTTTTTGATTTTTTTAAAAGCTTTAAATCTATGATCTATTTTATATTTTTGTGATGCCCTCATTTCACCAAATGTAATCTTTTTTCCTATTGGTATAAAAATAGGATCATAACCAAACCCATTTTTACCTTTTATAACTGGTGAAATAAAACCTTCAACTTTTCCAACAGAGTTTATTATTTCTTTATTCTTGCTATAAATAGTTAAAGCACAAATAAACCTGGCTTTAATTTTTTTTTCTCTCCAATCTTTGTCTATTTTATTTAGTTCTTTAAAAACTCTATTCATTGCTTTTTTAAAATCACCCTTTTTACCTCCCCATCTAGCTGAATAAATTCCAGGATCTCCATTTAGAGCATCTATTTCTAAGCCTGAGTCATCAGATAAGCATGTCATTTTTGATTTTTTAGAAAAAAATTTAGCTTTGATTAATGAATTTTCCTTAAACGTTTCCCCATTTTCTGGTGGGCTTTTCATTTTAAAGTCTTTTGGAGAATATATTTCAAGGTTTTTAGGTAATAAATCCCTAATTTCTTTCAATTTTCCTCTATTATTGGTGCCTACTAATAGTTTTATAATTTTATTCTTTAACATCTAGCAATTATTAAATTTCATACCATATAAGTTGTCATGGAAAAAGATCAAAACATTAATTCTGAAGATCAAAAAGAAGAAATTAAACAGACTGAAGCAGAGGAGCAAATTCAAGAAGAACAAGAAATTTCAGCAGAGAAAAAAGAAGAAGTAAAAGAAGTTACACCCGAAGAGAAAATTAAAGAATTAGAAGATAAGGTTGCTAGAGCTTTTGCTGAAATGGAAAATCAAAGAAGAAGATTTGAAAAAGAAAAAGAGGATGCTTTTGATTATGGTGGGTTTTCTTTTGCAAAAGAAGCTTTGAATCTAATTGATAACCTTGAAAGATCAAAACAAATCTTAGAAAGTGATGAAGTATTAAAGGATACTGAAGCTTTAAAAAAAACTTTAGAACATTTTGAAATTATTAATAAAGATATGGTGTCAATTTTTTCAAAAAATGGAATTACACCTGTAGTTTCTATTGGTAAAAAATTGGATCCCAATCAACACCAAGCTATGATGGAAATTGATGATGACCAAAAAGAACCCGGAACAATAGTTCAAGAAATTCAAAAAGGTTTTATGATGAAAGATAGACTTTTAAGACCAGCATTGGTCGGGGTTTCAAAAAAAACTAAAGTTCAGGATGATCAAAAAAGTGAGGAAAATGAAGAGAATCTGGCCAATTAATAATAATTGCCAGAACTTGTAGATAAAAAATTAACACTTATATGAAGGATAGGAATTAAATTATGAGCAAAATTATAGGAATAGATTTAGGAACAACAAATTCATGTGTATCTATCATGGAAGGTAGTCAGCCAAAAGTTTTAGAAAATGCTGAAGGAGCAAGAACAACTCCGTCAGTTGTAGCTTTTACTGAGGATGGAGAAAAACTTGTAGGTCAACCAGCAAAAAGACAGGCTGTGACTAACCCTGAAAATACTATTTTTGCTGTAAAGAGATTAATTGGAAGAAGTTTTGAAGACCCTACTGTAAAAAAAGATATTGCAGCTGCACCTTTTAAAATTGTAAATTCAGAAAAAGGAGATGCTTGGATTGAAGCTAGAGGAGAAAAATATTCGCCCTCTCAAATTTCTGCTTTTATTCTTCAAAAAATGAAGGAAACAGCTGAAAAATATTTAGGCCAAGAAGTGACTAAAGCTGTAATTACAGTTCCTGCATATTTTAATGATGCTCAAAGACAGGCAACAAAAGATGCTGGTAAAATTGCTGGTCTTGAAGTTTTAAGAATTATAAATGAACCAACAGCAGCCTCTCTTGCTTATGGTTTAGATAAAAAGCAAAATAAAAAAATAGCTGTTTATGACTTGGGTGGTGGAACTTTTGATGTCTCTATTCTTGAGTTAGGTGATGGTGTATTTGAAGTTAAATCTACAAATGGTGATACATTTTTAGGTGGTGAAGATTTTGATAATACTATCGTTGATTATTTGATTGGTGAGTTTAAAAAAGATTCTGGAATTGATTTAAGATCAGATAAGTTAGCTCTTCAAAGATTAAAAGAAGCTGCTGAAAAAGCAAAAATTGAATTATCTTCTGCAGAACAAACAGATGTTAATTTACCCTTTATAACAGCTGATAAAACTGGTCCAAAACATATAAATCTAAAAATGACTAGAGCTAAATTAGAGGCTTTGGTTGAAGATTTAATTTCAAGAACATTACCACCATGTAAAACTGCCCTTAAAGATGCAGGGCTTACTGCAAATGAAATTGATGAAATTGTAATGGTTGGTGGAATGACAAGAATGCCTAAAGTTCTAGCTGAAGTTAAAAACTTTTTTGGTAAAGAGCCGAATAAAAGTGTAAACCCTGATGAAGTTGTTGCAATGGGTGCTGCAATCCAAGCTGGTGTTCTTCAAGGAGACGTTAAAGACGTACTTCTTTTAGATGTAACACCTCTTTCACTTGGAATTGAAACATTGGGTGGAGTATCAACAAAACTAATAGAAAAAAACACAACAATACCAACTAAAAAAAGCCAAGTATTTTCTACAGCTGATGATAATCAGCCTGCTGTATCAATAAGAGTGCTTCAGGGTGAAAGAGAGATGGCGTCTGATAATAAAATGTTAGGAAATTTTGAACTAGTTGGAATTGCGCCTGCTCCAAGAGGAATGCCTCAAATAGAAGTAACTTTTGATATTGATGCAAATGGAATTGTAAGTGTTTCTGCTAAAGATAAAGGAACTGGTAAAGAGCAAAAAATTCAAATCCAAGCTTCAGGTGGCTTAAGTGATGAAGAGATTGAAAAAATGGTAAAAGATGCTGAAGCAAATAAAGATGAAGATAAAAAGAAAAGAGAATCTGTGGATGCAAGAAATCAAGCAGATACTTTAATTCATTCAACTGAAAAAAATCTAAAAGAGCATGGTGCTAAAGTTTCAGATGCTGATAAAAAAGCAATAGAAGATGCATCAAACGACTTAAAAGAAGCTATTAAAGGAACTGATACTGAAGAAATTAAAAAGAAAACAGAAACTTTAGTTCAAGCTTCTATGAAGCTAGGTGAAGCTATTTATAAGTCTCAAGAAAAAAAAGAAGGTTCACCTAAGGATGGTGATAAGAGTGATGAAACAAAAAAAGACGATGATGTAGTTGATGCGGATTTTGAAGAAGTAAAAGAAGAAGAAGTAAAAGAAGATAAAGAAGAAGATAAAGAAAAAAGCGCTTAAGACTTAAAACAACTATCATCTTAAAGTAACTTATGGCTAAAAGAGATTTTTATGACGTCTTAGGTGTTAGCAAGAACGCAAGCCCTGAAGAATTAAAATCTGCGTATAGAAAACTAGCAGTTAAACATCACCCTGATAAAAACCCTGATGATAAAGCTTCTGAAGATAAATTTAAAGAAGCTGGTGAAGCTTACGGTATTCTTTCAGATAAAGAAAAAAAACAAAATTATGATAACTTTGGCCATGCTGCTTTTGAAGGTGGAGGTGGTGGAAGACAAGGTGGTGGTTTTGGTGGAGCTGATTTTTCAGATATATTTGAAGATTTTTTTGGAGATTTTGGTGGTGGACAATCAAGGGGAAGAAGAAAAACTAATAATAGAGGCTCTGATCTACGATATGATTTATCTATTAATCTTGAAGAAGCCTATGAAGGTAAAAAACAGGATATAAAATTTTCAACTACAGAAAAATGTAATACTTGTAAAGGTAATGGCTCTAAACCTGGTCATTCTCCAGATAGATGCACAGTTTGTGGTGGAAATGGTAAAGTAAGATCTAACCAAGGTTTTTTTACCGTTCAACAGACTTGTCCTCAATGTGCTGGCTCAGGTGAAGAAATAACAAATCCATGTACAGACTGTAATGGCCAAGGTAACAAACAAGCTTCAAAAAAAATATCAGTTACAATACCTAAAGGTGTTGATGATGGAACTAGAATTAGATTAGCCGGTAAAGGTGAAGCAGGATCCAAAGGTGGAGTAAGTGGTGATCTTTATCTTTTTATAAATGTTCATTCACATGACTTATTTAAAAGATCTGATGAAAACTTATTCTTTGAATTTCCCATATCAATTGCAGATGCAGCATTAGGAACCACGATAGAGATACCAACAATTGATGGTGGAAAAGCTAAAATTAAAATACCTGATGGAACTCAAAATGGAAAACAATTTAGACTAAAAGGCAAAGGTATGCCCTATATGAGAGGTAGTGGAAATGGAGACCTTTATGTCCAAGTAAATACTGAAGTTCCTATTTCTTTAAATAAAGAACAAAAAGAATTACTTGAAAAATTCAGAGAAATTGAAAACGAAAAGTCTAATCCAAGTATCAAACAATTCTTTCAAAAAGCTAAAAGTTTTTGGAAAAACTAAAGACTAATTAACTAAAAAAGGTTAATATTTTCTTAGATGAAAAAAATTAATTTAGCTATTTCTGGCTGCCTAGGGAGAATGGGTCAACAACTTATTAAATCCTCAAAAAACAATAAAAACTTTAGATTAGCTGCTCTCACAGAAAATAAAGCTATCAGCAAAAGAATTGCTGGCATCAAGCTTGGTACAAATACTGAACAAGCTTTTAAAAAAACTGATGTAATAATAGATTTTACAGTCCCAAATTGCACTTTAGATATTCTGAAAATTGCATCTAAATTAAAAAAAAAAGTAGTAATTGGAACAACAGGATTTACTCAGAAAGAAGAAGCTTTAATAAAAAAATTTTCAAAAACTATTCCGATTTTAAAAGCAGGTAATATGAGCCTTGGTGTTAATTTATTAATGTATTTAACTGAAATTGTGTCAAAATCACTAAATGATGAATATTTAAGCAAGGTATTTGAGGTCCATCACAAACACAAAAAAGATTACCCATCAGGAACAGCTTTAATGCTGGGAAAAGGAATTGCAGATGGGAAAAATAAAAACCTTTATAATTTAATGGGTAAAAAATTTTTAAATAAAAAATCTTTTCCTTATGGAAAAAAAATTAATTTCAATTCAATTAGAAAAGATGAAATTATTGGTGAACATGAAGTAACATTTTCTAGTGGAAAAGAAATAATAAAATTAAATCATGAGGCTTTTGATAGGGCACTTTATTCGGATGGAGCTCTAACTGCTGCAAAATGGTTGATTGGTAAAAAACCAGGGCTTTACTCAATGAGAGATTTATTGAACTTTAAATAATGGATGAAAAAGAAAAAGCTAAAAAAATACTAAAAATTTTAAATAAGACTTATCCAACAACACCTATCCCGCTAGATCATATAAATAACTTCACCCTCTTAATGTCAGTTCTTTTATCGGCACAATGCACCGATCTAAATGTTAACAATGTAACTAAAAAAATATATCCAAAATATAATAGGCCTGAACATTTTGTAAAATTAGGCAAAAAAAAAATAGAAAAATTGATTAAAAGTATTGGTCTCTTTCGAGTTAAAGCAAAAAGCATTTATTTGATGTCCAAACGACTTCTAGAAAAGCATAAGGGTAAGGTACCTAAAAGCTTTGAAGAACTTGAAAAGCTGCCTGGTGTAGGCCATAAAACAGCAAGCGTAGTCATGTCTCAAGGTTTTGGGGTTCCAGCTTTTGCAGTTGATACTCATATACACAGATTGGCTCAAAGATGGGGCTTAACGAATGGCAAAAATGTTATTGAAACTGAAAAAGATTTAAAAAGAATATTCCCAGAAAAAACTTGGAGCAAATTACATTTACAAATAATTTATTATGGAAGAGAATTTTGTAAGGCTAGGGAATGCTATGGTTTGACTTGTAAAATTTGTACGACTTGCTATCCTGATCGAAAAAATCCAGTTAAAATAAAAAAAGCTTAATATGAAAATACTAGGAATTGGTAATGCAATTGTCGATGTCATTTGTAAAGTTGATGACCAATATTTGATAAATAATCAATTAACAAAAAGTACAATGAAATTGGTTGATGAAACAGAGTTTCAAAAACTTTTATCAACTCTTAAGATAGAACAAACAATCTCTGGTGGATCTGTTGCAAATTCTATTGTTGGACTATCTCAATTAGGAAATGATGTTGGTTTTATAGGTAAAGTTAATAATGATGATTTGGGACAAAAATACGAAGAGGGTCTAACTAAAGAGAAAGTCCAATATTTTTATAATAAAAAAAAAGAAATTTCACCGACTGGGACTTGTTTAATTTTAATCACACCTGATGCAGAAAGAACTATGGTTACATTTTTAGGAATTGCTGGAAAAATTAATGAACAAGATATTAATGAAAAAGCTATTAAAGATAGTGAAATAATATTTTTAGAAGGATATTTATGGGATAAGGGAGAACCAAAGTCAGCCTTTGATAAAGCAATGTCACTCTCTAATACTAAGGTAATGTCTTTATCGGATCAATTTTGTGTCGATAGGCATAAAAGTGATTTTTTTAATTTGGTTAAAAATAAACTTGATATTACTTTTGCTAACGAACAAGAAATTAGATCATTAATTAATGCTAAAAGCTTTGAAGATATTATTGAATTTGGAAAACAAATAGGAAAACTTTTAATTATCACGCGTGGTGAAAAAGGAAGCATTGCTATTAGAAATCAAGAAATTGTAGAATGTCAAAGTAAAGCTAATTTGAAGATTGTAGACTTAACAGGTGCTGGAGACCTCTTTGCAGCTGGTTTTCTTCATGGACTAATTAATAATATTTCAACAAAAGAATGTCTCGAAAAAGGAACTGAAATGTCCTCAAAAATAATTCAAAAAATTGGTGCTAGGCTCGATTAAACAATTTTAGTCAATAAAATAGCCATTTTTGTGGCTTAATATAAATTTTTCATCATTAAATAAATCACTAATTTTTTTTCTCAATCTATAAATATGTGTTTCTACCGTATGAGTCTCCATATCTGTTGAGTAACCCCAAATATTCTTTTGTAAATCTGCAACATTGTGTTTAATTTTTTTATCATTTAAATACAAAATAATTTCAATTTCCTTTTCTGTTAACTTTAACTTTAAACTATCTTTAGAAAAAAATTTAGAATTTAAATTTAATTTATAACCCTTAATTGTAATCTTAGATTGTTGATTAAATTTTAATTTGATTAATTTAATATTGATTAGTTCCAATAATTTATTAAAGGATAAGGGCAAATCATTAAAGTCTAAAAAAATTTTAGACTTTATATTATTATTTAATAATAGTTTATGATCAGTTTTTGAAATTACTAAATGATCTAATTTATCTAGATCAAGTTTTTTTTCAAAATCTTCTTTATTCTCAATTTTTATAATTTTAAAAGATAAATTTTCTTTTATCTCATCTAAAATTTCATATAGTGAATTAAAATTTATAATAAAAACACTTTGCATAATTATATTTAATATTATTTATGATAATTCATGTACCAAATAAAAACACTCTTATAATTGACGACTTTAAATTGAAATGTTGTATTGGAAAAAGTGGCATAAATTCTAATAAAAAAGAGGGTGATTGTTCAACCCCCAAAGGATTATTTAGTTTAAGAAAATTATATTTTAGAAAAGATCGTGTTGATATTCCAAAATGCAAAATCAATAAAAAGATCATTAAACAAAATATGGCTTGGTGTGATGACCCAAAACATAGAAAATACAATGAAGAAATTAAAACAAGTAATAAAAAACTAAAAGAAAATCTACACAGAGAAGATCATAAATATGATTACATAATTTCAATTAGTCACAATGAAAAAAAAACTCCAGGCAAAGGAAGTGCGGTGTTTATTCATTTAACAGATAATTATAAACCAACTGCAGGGTGTGTTGCCTTAAAAAAGAAAGATTTTGAAATATTATTAAAGTTAATAGATAAAAAAACTAAAATCAAAATTGGTTAGGTTCTTGTACCAAATATTTTTGACCCGACCCTAACATATGTTGCATTATATCTAATTGCCTCTAGATAATCTTCTGACATACCCATACTTAATTCTTTAAAATTTAATTCTTTGTTTATATCACTCATCTCAGAAAAATATTTTTCTGTATTGCCATCATTTGGAGGAATGCACATTGTTCCAATAATGTCTAAATTCAATTTTTTACAAAATATATAAAAATCATTCAAATTTCTTTTATCTATTCCAGATTTCTGGTCTTCATTTCCCACATTTACCTGTATGAAAATTTTTGGTTTTTTTTTATTTTTTTGTTGTTCATTTGCAATTTTATTAGCTAATTTTTCACTATCTAAGGAATGAATATAATCAAATATTCTTAAAGCAAATTTAACTTTATTAGTCTGAAGTCTACCAATTAAATGAAGTTGAATGTTATGATTTTCGTTTTTTATATCAGTCCACTTTTCTAAAGCCTCTTGAACCTTATTTTCTCCATAATGCAAGTGGCCATGCTCTATTAGAGGTGAAACCTTTTCAATAGGAAAAGTTTTTGATACCGCTATAATTTTAGCTAATTTATCATGATTTGCTTTTGATTTGATGAGCTCTTCTATATAAATTAAATTTTTAACAGTGTTATGCATAATAAAATTTTAAATAGATATTACTTTATAAAAAAATTTGACCAAAGTCACATAGATAAACAAGGTAAAGAAACAATCATAATATTTAGAAATTATGATCAAGACATTGATGAAAAATTAATTTTAACAATAAAAAATTATTGCAAAAAAAAAGGGAATAAGTTTTTAATTTCTAATAATATAAAATTAGCTATAAAACTTAATTTAGACGGTGCTTATATTCCTTCTTTTAATAAAGATAAAAAACATCTCTCTTATTCAATTAAAAAAAGCTTTATTGTATTAGGCTCGGCTCATAATGTTTATGAAGTAAGGACCAAAGAATTACAAAATGTTAATGCTATATTTTTATCTTCAATATTTAAAAAAAATAAAAATTATTTAGGTTTTAATAAATTTAAATCTCTCTCTCTTTTAAGTAATAAGCCTGTCATAGCCCTTGGTGGTATTTCCCACGACAACTTAAAAAAACTAAATCTTATTCGTTGTCATGGCTTTGCTGGTATTTCTTTTTTTGAACAAAAAAAAGGCCCCAAAAAGGGGCCCTTTTATTAATTTGTGTTCTAAATTAATTAGAATGCAAATGATATGTTAAGTTCATAACCTTCTGTATCGTTAGCTGCATCAAAAGCAACATTATCTACATCATTCATCACACCTGCGATAGTCATACCACCTGAAGTGAATGAAGCAGAGATACCTGAAGCTTCTTGCACATCAGCATCACTACCTTTTTTAGATTCAGACGAACTGTATGCGATAGTTAAATTATCACTAACTGCATATGAAATACCAAGAGCTTCAAAATCTACTTGGTTAGCTGTTGCAGCTGCTGATCTCTCATTTTCTTGGTAACCAACTGTTACTGAACCATAAGTGTATTTAACATACATAGCTGTATCTTCCATCTCTGTACCAGCTGTTTCTTCAGTGTCACCTTGACCATAACCAACAGTTAAACCGTCAACCATTTCTGGTGAATACGCAATAGCAAAGTCACTGTATGACACGTCAGTTGTTGTGTCAGATGCATTTAAATATGCCATAGTTACTGTTGCACCACTAATTGTTGGTGATGTATAAGTAAACATATTGTCACCTGATGAACCATTTACACGTGTACCAGTATCAGCACCAGAAACAGCATCCCAAGACTCTTCATAAGCGTTTGGAGTTGTGTCATCCAATGCACTCATTGCAGAACTTCCACCGTGACCTGCGAACGTAATTGTTCCCATTCCATTAGTATCTAAAGTCATGCTGTGAGAGTCATAAACGTTTCCACCACCTACATCATCATTATCGATTTCGAATGATACACTGATAGTCATTCCGTTGTCCATTTCACCAGATCCAGCTAAAGTGATTGAATCACCCATAGAGAATTGGTTACCACGAATAGCAGTACCATTAGTATCAGAGTCTGACATTGTTAAAGAAGCAGATCCTGTAGCTGATAATTCACCAGCATGTGCAGAAAATGCAACTAGAGAACCAGCTAAAGCTGATAATCCGATTTTCTTAAAGTTGTTCATATTGTTCCTTTGTTTATTGTTATTGTTATTGTTTAATATTAAACAAAGAATAAATATCAGATAATCTACTTAATTTTTTATTTTGTGCTTTTTAAGATTAAAATTTTGAAAAATGTGATATTTTTATCACATTATTAAGTGTTAAATTATATAGTTTTTTCTCATAATTTTTATATATGGTATAAGAATTCTCAATCTTAATAATAAAACAAATATAATGCATAAATTAGGCCTTTTAACTGTAATTTTAATAGCATCATTAACTTTAACATCCTGCCAACTAGCAAAAATGGGTGGAGATGCAAAAAAGAACCCTCCAGATCCACGTTTGAGAGTTAAAAAAAACATTGAAGAAGGAAGAGGTTTTAGACTGATGGACATAAATAAAAATCAAGGAAGTGGAGTTTTTGAATTTGCAAGTTCAAATGAATTATGGAGAGCTTCACTTGATACCATTGATTTTATGCCTTTAGCTTCTGTTAATTATAGTGGTGGTATTATAATTACCGATTGGTACTCAACCGATCAAAATTCAAACGAGAGTATTAAAATCTCAATCAGGTTTTTGTCAAATGAAATACGTGCTGATGGATTAGACATAAAAATTTTTAATAGGGTTTGTACGGCTCAAATTAATTGTACAATATCAGAAAAAACTGGGACACTAATTCCTGAATTAAAAAGCAAAATTTTAAAAACAGCATCAATTTACGAAAAACAAAATAATGATAAGAATTTTAAACCTTATGTATCAAGTGACCCTCGTAATTAATTAACAATATATCAATTAATTTAAGTTTTGTGGAAAGATATAATTTCAAAACCATTGAAAAAAAATGGCAAACCTATTGGGAAGAAAAAAAAGTCTTCTCCACAAAAGTAGATAAGACAAAAGAAAAATTTTATTGTCTAGAAATGTTTCCTTACCCATCTGGTAAAATCCATATGGGCCATGTAAGAAATTATACAATCGGTGATGTGCTAGCACGTTATAAAACCTTACAAGGTTATAATGTGCTTCATCCAATGGGGTGGGACTCGTTTGGTATGCCAGCAGAAAATGCTGCAAGACAAAATAATTTAGATCCTAAAACTTGGACAGAGTTTAATATTGAAACTATGAGATCCCAACTTAAAAAGCTTGGGTTATCAATTGACTGGGATAAAGAAATTTCAACTTGTTCTGAAGATTATTATAAACACCAACAAAATTTTTTTTTAGACCTGTATGACAAAGGATTAGTTTATAGAAAAGAAAATTATGTTAACTGGGATCCTGTTGACGAAACTGTTCTTGCTAATGAACAGGTAGTAGATGGCAAAGGTTGGAGGTCAGGAGCCACTGTTGAGAGAAAAAAGCTAAATCAGTGGTTTTTTAAGATTTCAAAATTCTCAGAAGACTTATTGCAAGGACTAGATGCATTAGAAAATTGGCCCAACAAAGTAAAGGTAATGCAAAAAAACTGGATAGGTAAATCGTTTGGTTGTGAAGTTGAGTTCAAAATTGAAAGTGAAAAACCTATTAAAAGTATTAAGTGTTATACAACAAGACCTGACACTTTATTTGGTTTTTCCTTTCTTGCTCTCTCAGTTGATCACCCTTTAGCAAAATATTACAAGGAAGATAAAGAATTTCATAAGTTTAAAGAAGAATGTTCTAAAACAGGAACTACTGAAGAATCCATTGCTTCCGCAGAAAAACTTGGTTTTAAAACTGACATGATTGCAGTTAACCCACTAGATAAAAACATGAAGGTGCCAGTTTATTTTGCAAACTTTGTGTTAATGGATTATGGATTAGGTGCTGTTTTTGGTTGTCCCGCGCACGATCAAAGAGATTTAGATTTTGCAAAAAAATATAATTTAAAAATTATACCTGTTGTTAAGCCTGAAAAGGATAAGGATTTCGAAATAAATAATGAGGCTTATACAGGTGAAGGATATCTTTATAATTCAAGTTTTCTTAATGATTTAAAAGTTCCAAATGAATCTATTATTAAGACTATAGAATTTCTTGAAAAAAATAATTTAGGGACAAAAAAAACTAATTATAGATTAAAAGATTGGGGGATATCAAGACAAAGGTATTGGGGTTGTCCCATTCCAATGGCCTATGACGAAAATGATCAGCCTATTAAAATTCCAAGAGATATGTTGCCTGTTAAACTTCCAGAAATCGAAAAATTAAGTAACACAGGAAACCCTTTGG
>Ga0307986_10001516_pt1 | contig 16833 bp, 15 predicted proteins | sample EllFjometageno82_FD_203170 | JGI IMG/M metagenome (GOLD analysis project Ga0307986, IMG submission 203170) | Marine microbial communities from Ellis Fjord, Antarctic Ocean - #82 | ecosystem: Environmental > Aquatic > Marine > Unclassified | place: Southern Ocean | collected 2014-10-09
ATTCTTTAAACTTCAGTGTTGGTTTTGGTTCAACACCAACCCATTCGTAGACACTATCTGGAACAAACTTGCCTGCCATACTATCTGGAGTAGGTAGCATATCACGTACCATAGACTTAAACTTCGCCATTATCTGAGAACCGATATTAGTAACATCCTCCATTAATGATCCATCGTCTATACTATTGCCAAGCGATACCATCGAATCCCAGATTCTCATAGGAAGTTTCTTGACCCATGCAATTGCATTATCTATGACATCAGAAAACGAGAATGAATCTAATTCGCCTGATATGTCTGTATTGCCAGTCATCGCAAATAAGGCAGATATTCCATCTTTTAATTTATCAAATACCCATCCAATTAACTTATATGGGGCAGTTGCCAAGAAGTTAATTCCTTCTTTGAACGCACCAATGAAGTCAAAGTTAGTCATTGCATCCCATGCCATACCAATACCATTCGATATAGCACCACCCCATTCGGTGATTGACTTGATAATTTTATCTGGTATCTTAGATAACCAAACAAACGCACTGTCAATGATACCTGCAATGGAAAATGAATCTAATGCATCGGCGCTACTTTCTGCTCCAAAAAACCTGAGTATATCTGATGTTAAGTCTTTGAAGAAATCACCGATAACACCAACCACAGTCGCAATTATCCTGCCTGGCATTAATAATATAGAAGCACCAATTTCACCAAAACTCATGTCACCGAAATCAAACATGCTGAAGATGTATTCTTTTATCCTGATAAGTCCATCTGTGAACCTATCGAATACATCGGTTATCATACTAGAAAACGAAAACGAATCCAAAGACTTTTCGATTCCATCAAAACCAAGTGCGCCTGCAATCCATGAGATAGCACCCTTCGCCATATCGAGTATGCCGCCAACAAAACCGCTAACAATACCACCAACAAATCCGACGAGTGCTGCTATAATTTTATTGAACATACCACCTTTACGTTTCTCGAACGCAGACATAGCACCCTTCACACCATCAATCAATGACATTATAATAGTTAATGGCAATGCAACGAATCTACCTAGTGTCTTAAATACACCAAACACCTTTCCTATATTTCCTGCAAATACCTTTGCTGCTTTACCGAACTTGCCTGCACCTTTAAATACGTTAGTGATTGGTTCGAGTATAGTTTTAATCTTTCCGAAGAACGATGCTATTGGACTGAATAGGGTTTTGACACTTTGACCAAACGATTTTAATTTGGTTACAATTGTCTTGAAGAATTTACCGCCACCACCGAAATTAATCTTAAATAACGAGAGTACTTTGCTGACATAACCTGATACAAATCCACCAAACGCCGCAACAACTCCTGCTATAGTAGCAAACACACCTTTCAGGTCTTTGAATCCGCCGAACTCTGGGACATTAGGACTTTCGGGTGCGGTTGGTTTACTCGGGAGTTTCTGTTCACGATCATTTTCTTCTTTCTGTAGAGCATCACCCTTCAGACGTTCGAGTATTCCTTCTGCCACATCAGAAAGTTGCTTGCGTTTTGATTGTGCTTCTTGATGACGGGATTCGTCACTAGATTCGATATATCGATTTTCGTCTCGAAGCATATTAATCGCTTCGACAATGCCTTTATTGTTTGACATGTTTACATTCCGCCGTTTTGTTGTTGTTGCTTAATTCTATCATTTTCCTCTTTCACATAATTAACTAGCATTGCAACATATATCTCTCGCTCCCATGGCATCATCAGTTCAAGTTCAATCAACGAGTAATGATGATGCTGCATTAGAGAAAAATTAGTTTTATAATGATTCTCTAAACTATCGTGCGAGAGATTTATTGCAAAAAATCTTGGATCCCCTTCAATAGCATATCGTTGGGATGACCACATTTATCACATAAGAATTTAACATTGTGTTGAAGTGACGGCATATCTCTTAGGAATGCAGACACTTGCTGAAATTGTGATGAAGACATAGAATCTAAGAACTCAGATAAATCAGAGTCCGATACTGTTGATGCATCAATACATTCTTCTTCTGTTATGATCGAGTCAATACACTTAACAAGCATTGCAAACCCAACCTCCATCTCACCCGCATCCAAATCTGCACTTAGTACTTCGCCATAAGCAGGATATTTCATTTTAATAGAAACGTCGTCTGTTAGTTTGATTAAGTTAGACCCTTCTTTTGATTCAGATACTTTAACCTTACTTAAGTCAACTTCATATTCATTACCATGATCACACGAAGTACACTTCATGACAATGGTAGACTTTTCGCCGACAGACTTAGCGCGGATTTGAGTAAATAAGAATTCAATATCAAATGTCGTCAATTCGCGCACGTTCACCTTTTCTTTAATACAAACTTCAATTGTATCTACGATCGCATTTAGTGCATCAACCTGAGCGCCAGTTTCGAATGCTATCATCAGCACCTTTTCTTCTTTAACAAGATAAGGTCTAAATGAAATCTTTTGTCCAGTTGACGGTATTGTCGTCTTGTAATTTGGGTTTGAATTTAACTTTGGTAATGCCATTTCAGTGCTCCGTGATTATATAATCATTATTAAAATATGTTTTTAAGTAAATTAATTCCAGCACCTGTGACAGATGCAAGAAAGTTGTCGTCTGGTTTAACTCGACCCGATATCCAATCAACGTATGATAATTGAACCGTAAATTCCATCATACCTGTTTGGTCGTTTCCTAATGCTTGTTCGTTGATAGTAGTCGGAAAACACTCGCGTAATTGACAAGTGTATACTGGCGTATCTTTAAACTGAGCATTCAATTCAATTTCGTCTTGGGCAAAATCTATGGGCCCTATCTTAGGCAGTTTATTCTTAAGAAACGACGGGATCTTCTTGCCAATGCCCAATTGTTTCTTGAGTATCGGCATTGAAGCGCCCTTTTGTATATGCTGTATCGTTACATCGAATATATAGTCATCGTACCAACCAACTTCTTTTGTTGATTGATTATGAGCAAGGTTCTGCCATGCTTCGAAGTATGCCCGAACTTTATGGTCGTTCATAACATAAAACGTCAGGGTGATATCGGTTGTTGCATATCCACTTGCTATTTTACGCATTACAGTGCCGTGTGTAATGTCCTGAGTCATAATCTGACGTCCTGGTAATGACGCGGTTGTACACAATACATTTAAGTCTCGTGTGTCCGCGAATCCAGTGATTTGTGGCAAGAATACTTTATATAAGTTACCACTTGCCACGCCACCAGACTGAGCAATCTGACCTTTAAAATCTTCTAGTGAAAACGCCATTATATTTCCTGCCTGCTATCGTAATAAACTTTCTTGCTATTTGCCTTCTTGAATTGTGATGTAGGTAAGAATGCCGCAACCTCCCATTCTGGAGCAGGTACTTCGGCGAAATCACTCGTTACATGTTTATTCAGGTAGTGCTTAAGACAAGGTTTGAAAAATCTCATACTTGACGTTCGTTTTAACATCTTGTATGTTATTGCGAATTTAGTATCGTCTGTTAATTTGCTGCCTTGGATTTTCATCAACTCATTGAAGAACTTCATACGAAGCATCGGCGGTAAGTAATGGAGGTTTAATCCATAGAATCCACCCTTCGCGGGTCCTACAACAATTACTAATGGAAATACATCGTAGTATGGCAGAGTGTCTTTATGTTTTGGGTCATAATAAAACATTTGCATAGAACCAATCAGTGTCTTATTATCGACAGCAGTTCGCTTCTTCAATGCCTTCTCTTTCATCAATTCGCGTCTATTGATAGAACGTAAGTTACTTGCTTTCTTGAAAAACCACTCACGACTTTCTTTAGAACGAGGCGTTACACCTGCTCTAAATGCATTGAGTGACAACCTATTAATTATATCTGACAATTTAAATCCCCTAAACTATATACACTTATTTATACATAACACTCGACAGTGATAATCTACGACTTGAGCACCTTCTTCTTGGCAACAACCTTCTTTTTCTTCTTTCTGAATGGTGCTAGAGGTTTAATTGGTTTCTTTGTTGTTGGTTTCCTAGTTGACTTGGGCATGATACCCATAGCGTGTAATTCGTTTTCAGTCCATATCTCGAATGACCAACCTTTGTCTAGTGCATATGCTTGAGCAGCAGACCATTTACTTGTATTCTTTATATACGTCATACCTTCTTTCAGTATGGTTTGGCGACTTCGTCCTCGCCCAGTCTTCGGTGGTAATGTCTCTTTGTGTGGTTTAACTTCGACAACAACAGTACGACCATTCTTATACTTAATAAGGAAGTCAGTGAAGTATCGATGGGTTCGTTTATCAGTTCCGCAGATATATGGTATAACAACTTCTTCAGATACCCATTGAATTATCTGTGGACTATCATCGCACCACTTCATCACGTACCGTTCCCATCCCGACCTATAAACAACCTTATCGACATCGCCCGCATACTTCTCTGGATTCTTTGGTTTATATCTGCCTTTATATGTTTTCATTGACTTTTTTTACTTATAAATAGAATTAAAAGAATTGTACCTATTTATCGGAATTATAAAATGGCATTATTAGCAGACAAAAATCAAAAGAATTTAGTATTGAAATACCCACTTAAGCAAGATGAGTATAAAGCACGTATTCTATTCAAGACATTAGAGACTGTTAATCCGTCGATGTCAGAGGCAAATCAATTTGTGATTGACTCTAAACAGTCTACCATGGACGCGCTTATCAGTTCAAGCAAATTGGAGTATGCGAAAAACGAAGATGCAAACTTCAAGACAATTAGCGACAACCGACATAAGGTTCAAGAAATCCAAAAAGAACTTGATGAATTCAATGCAGTCTCCGCAAGTTCTCATGTGGGTAACTCCATGCAAGAACAAGGTGCAACTTGTTCGTTATACTTACCTATGGGAATTCAATTCCGCGATAATGTAACATACGAGAACTTCGATGTTGGGGCGGTTGGTGCTGGTGTTGCCAAGGGCGCAGGAATAGCAGAATCAATGATGGGTGGATTGGGTTCGTTTGTATCAGGTATTACTGGTGGCGCAAGTGCTAATATGGCAAAACTTGCGGGAATCAAGATTGCATCATCTGTTGGTACACTAGGTGATGAAGTAAAGGGTGGACTGAAAATAGCGGCAGGTGTCACGGTCAATCCTAATTCACGTGTCCTATTCAAACAATCAAATATCAGGGAATTTGCATTCTCATTTAAACTTGTTGCTAAGAGTAAAGACGAGGCAGACGAGATAAATGCGATTATAAAATACTTTAGAACAGAGTTATATCCAGAGTCGATCGATATTGTGCTAAACGACAAGTCTTCAATCTCAGTTGGTTATGTATTTCCAAAGAAGTTTCAGATTGATATGAAGTACGACGGTGATGAAATGAAGGGTGTTGGTAAAATACGACCTTGTTTCCTACGTGACGTGAGTACAACATATAACTCATCAACAATGGCGTTTCATGAAGGTGGTTATGCATTAGAAGTCGACTTGAATTTATCGTTCCAAGAAGACAGAGCGTTGCTTAGAAGAGATATAACAGAAGGTGGATTTTAATGTCAACTCAATACTTTAAGAATTTCAAACCAATTTATTATAGGTTTGGCGACGAAACTACAAATACAATATTCTCCGATTTGTCGCAGTATGTTGATTTGCTAGATCAAGTCAAGTCACGCGAAGCATTCTTCGAAGATTATACAATATTGTCGGGCGAAAGACCAGACCAAGTATCATTCAAATTATATGGTTCTACCGAATACTATTGGACATTCTTCTTATTGAACGATGACCTACGCGAGTCTGGGTGGTCTATGAATTCAACTGATGTACTTGAAAGTGCGAAGGCAAGATATCCTAATAGAGTGGTGAGGACAACGCGTGATATATCAACACCACCATATAACTTTCCAGTAGGTAAAGTGGTTCAAGGTTCTGTGTCTGGTACGTATGGCACTATAATCAGAAGAAATTTGGACTTGGGTCATTTAATAATAGACACAACCAATACGGTTATATCTAGACAAGAAACCATAACACTTGACGTCAACTCAAATGGATTCGCGCAGATTGAATTGGCAGAGCGTGATGATAGTGAAGACAAATATCACAGCAAGTCGTTATGGGTTGTGCGTAAGGATGATGTTATAATGACAGAATATCAGGTTGGATATTCGGAGTTAGAAACTGTTGCAGAATTCAATAACCTTGACTATAGCGCAAGTTCTGTCTATACAGTAGAGTTATTCATTAACCGTATTCAAAACAAAGATGCTGTATTTACTACAGGCGAGCAGATATTCTACGTTGATTCAGAAAGTGGATTTAATATAGCAGCACCAGTTGTTGCGGAATATGACCAATATAATGCGCCGCATCATTATGAAGACGCGAGTGGCGAATGGGTTGACTTAGATCCATATGCAGTATCGATTCCCGTTAATTACTTGCCTGTATCATATTACGATAGACTATTGGCAAAAAATGAGTCGGTACGTCAAATTAAGATAATCAAACCAGATTCGGTTCAGGCATTAATTAAAGAATTTAACGAGTTGATGAATGAATAGTGCACAGCAGCAGTATAAGATAACCAAAGCAACCGTCACTGGCGATAGGTTTAGTCTCGAGATTGACATACGGGCGACAATCATAGAACTTGTGTTATTTGAGGATATAGAAAAACCTTACATAACTGGTAGTATTGCGGTAATGGATGATGCTGGCGTTTATGATGGTATTAATTTCATGGGAACCGAGCGTCTTAATATAATCATGGCATCGGAGGACACTTCATTGTCTCCTGTTATGGAGCGTACATTTATCATGTCTGGCATCGACAATATAATCAAGTCTACTGATAACGGAACTGCTTCGGTTTATGTATTCTCATTGATAGACGAACACGCATTAGTTAGTAAAAGCAAGAAGATAAGCAGGACAGTTCGTGGTAAGGTCGAGACAGAGATACAGAAGATATGCACAACAGACTTGAATAAAGGAGTTGACGTATCTTATATGTCAGAATCTGCTCAGTCTAATATGAAGGTGTTGATCCCGTATATGAATCCGCTTCAAGCATGTGAGTGGTTACGTCAACGCGCAACTACAGATACTGGTTTGCCATTTTTCTTATACGCTTCTATACACGACGATAATATCAGACTCGGTAACTTGGAAGTGATGCTAGAACAGGAAGCATGGAACGCAAAACTACCGTATATCTATTCTCCGTCTAATATCATTAGAGCAGAAGACCAAAGTTTTGCACAGAAGACTATGGTTATCCAGTCTATGAAGAGTAGCAAAGTACAAAATACAATGCAACTTATGATGAATGGTGGTGTTGGTTCGTTATATAACAATACAAACTTGAATACTGGACGTACCACATCAACTAAATTTAATGCGACAGAGTTCTTGACTGAATTAAAAGAACGCGGTATAATAACTAAAGACCAAAATGTGATCGATGATGCATATACAACAACCGAAGGTTTGACGTTATCAGAATCTAATGCACAGATATATCATACAGTGACGTCTTCTGGTACTTATGATAGATATAAAAGTTATCACGACGAGTTTGATGCAGGGAAATTCAAACTGAAGATGAAGAATGTTGCTATGCGCAATATGTTGTATAAGAATATGTTTGATGTTACAGTACCAGGCGCTGGGTTTATAGTATCAAAGGCAAGTGTTGGTGATATCGTTAAACTTAATGTATTGAGCGACAATAGTGATCCAGACTCAGAAGACAAATTCGATAAATTACGTTCTGGTGAATTTTTAATCTATAACGCAAGACACACATTCAAAGATACTAGACACGATGTTGCAATGACTGTCTGTAAAATAGTGAGAAACTAATGGAATTTTATGGGGATAAAACACGATGGTTCGTTGCTGATGTTATAGATGCAACACCACCATATGGACTTGAGGGTCGAGTTAAGGTTCGAATACACGGAACGCATTCTCCATCAACAAGAGAAATACGTCAATCAGATTTACCGTGGGCACAAGTTGTTCTACCGACGACCGAAGGTGGTGTGTCTGGATTGGGTTCAACTCCGAATGTACAAGCAGGTGCGTTGGCATTTGGTTTCTTTATGGATGGCAAAGATTCTCAAGTGCCATTGATAATTGGTACTATACCACGAATAGAAACTCCATCTAGAATCCAACAAGGTCTATCGTTTGATAGTATTATAGACCGTGCTCAGAACGAACAGTTCTACGAAACTTCGCTATCGCGTATTGACGAATCCGAAGATGAATTATCAACAAGTTCATTTGGTGGTATATTCGAAGGCGCTAGAAGCAAGCGCAAAGCAGTTGCGGTTAAATTCTTTCTCACTAATGGATATACACTAAAGCAATCTGTTAGTATAGTTGCTGCGATGGACTATGAATCTAATATGGATAATACAAACTTAGATCCAGAAACAGAGAGATACGGCATAGGTGGTTGGAAGGGACAGCGTTTGGTTAACCTAAAGAACTTCTCTAATAAGTGGGTTGACTTTACGGTACAATTATCGTTTGTATTATACGAACTAAATACAACCAAAGCAAAGACAAACATCAAATTATTGAATATAGATTCAATAGACAATAACGACAAGAACAACTGTCAACGTGTAGTTGCAAAACAGTATATGGATTATACTATAGACGAGGATATAACGTCGGTTGTTAATATTGCTATTGAATATCATGACGAACTTGTAGGATAACGAATGTCGAACGATAAGAAGAAGATCAACGCACAACTATTTGCTATACGAAATAATCCAACATTCTCCGATCCAGTTGCCAAGAGTGCAGTTAAGGTTGCAGAAAAGTCATTCGCATCGGATGCTACTGTTTTTGGTAAAGGTTCTGGAATCGTTAATAGTGGAATAACGTCTTATGAAAATAAGATTGATGGTGCAGGTACAACACGCGGCGATACTGTGGTTGGATTAACGTCTGCCACTACTGGACTTTCGGGATTCGAAGACCCTAGTAAGATGATGTTGCCATTATCAAAACAAACATTTGGTGAGGAAACGACAACATTCAGTATTCCCGAATCACAGATTGTCATTACTGGTGATGGTGTTTCGTTTAACGAAGGTCAGTATACAGGTACTGAAGAAATGACATTCTACCTAAAAGTAGATAGTGCAGATACCGAAATCGATCCATTGATGGTACTTGGTGATACAGTTAAGTGGTGGACTTCTGTTCAAGGATCCGAGGCAGCGCCTATCGCGATATTTCCATTACCTGCTGTGGACACAAGCAAGACATTATCTGATGGCATTATTGTAACGTTCGAATCAAACCAAAACGATTCTGGTACTGCTTGGCAAGGTGTGCAGAACTTCACCGAAGTATTCTCCAGAACAGACGTTACTGCTAGTGGCGGTAATACAAGTACAAGTGTTAAAGACTTGGTTGGATCTATCACTGGGTTGACAGTCGGTAAACAAAACATCGAAGGTGATGTTATATCAGGAAGTTCAATCAAAGCAATCAACGAAACTATAAAAGAAGATACAAAAAAGAAGAACACATTAAAGGATTCTATCTCTGCAGTTGCAGGTTCGGTTTCTTCGGGTTCTGCATTAAGCAACTTACAAACAAATGCGCAAGGGAGTATTGATGACCTAGCAAAAGAAATCTCATCAATACCTGCTGTAAATTCTGCGGCAGCGTTGATGGACACAGTTCAGGATGCAACGTCAAGTATCACCGAGACAGCAACCAATACATTCAATGACATATCAACTGGATTTACTGATATAGTTAATGAAGTGAAGAACGATATAGAAAGTGCGGTATCTGGATTCGAAGCGGCAGTTGGTCAATTAGGAAACTATGTAGAAGATGTTGCGATCAAGACTGGTTCTGGTTTGGTTCAGGATATAGCAGAAAGTCTTTCGCGCCAAGCATCAAGTGCACTCAAGAAGTTTACAAACGGATTCGATTTTACTGATGCACAGACTTCGGTTATTCTACAGAAAATACAGAGTAACGACCAAGCAGAGGTTGCGGATGGGTTGAGACAAATCGCCGCCAACTCTAAATCAAATTCGGTAGATATGAAAAGTGTACTCGATTCGATAAAGAACCCAACAAACACTAGTAGTTTTATCCAAGAAGTCCAAGTAAAGGCGGAAGCAAAGGGTATTAGTGATAAAGAGATTAAGAGTACTATTCAACGAATTACTGCAATTGAAGATGACCTTAGTGAATTAACAACCACAATATCAGGTACGTTAGTGAAGTCGTCTCAAGACTTCTATACTGAAGACACTAACCTCAAAGATAATCTGATTCGCTATAAGGGTGCGCTGAGTGACTTTAGTGCATTCACGTATGTAGATAGTAAGGAAGAACTTGGCGCAGAGGTTCGAAGTATAATTCGTGACGTAAGCGAAGTTATTGTCCATGCAACCGAAACGTTCACCGACCAGAATATTGGTTGTGAAGAAATCCACGTCGACCATAACGAACGAAAGTTAAATGGCATACAATATCATTATGTAATTAGACGTGATGGTAGGTTACAGCGTGGTCTGCCTGTCGATAAGCAATCAGATGCATCTAATATAAAGACACATAGTATATACTCTATTGACATTGCATTGGTTGGTGGCATTAACGCTTCGACTGGGACGGATAATCCATTAGAATATACTTCATCACAGTCATTCACTATCGCTCAAATGAAAACGCTTGAGGCGTTTCTGGAAGCATTCTACCGAAGATATCCAGGCGGTCAAGTGATGGGACATAATGCATTAGAAGAAGAAGCACAAGACCCATACTTTGATGTTGTTGCATATGCAGATACATTATTTCGGAAGAAGTCTGTATATAAAGATTTATTAACGGATGTTCCTCAGACCTCAAAAACATTAGTTACAAAGAGACCAGTATGACCACAACATCGAATAAACGCACTATAGGGGATAACCCTGCCAGAGATGAAACAGAAGGTGTTCCTATTGACGGGTTTCAGGACCCGACTGGCGAATACCCAAAACGCGAATATAACTACGGTTCTTCAATAAACAAGGCAGCGCGTGGATTGAAGACCAATAACTTATATGTTGGTGGCGGTGATATTGGAGTTTCGCTTAATATCGAACACCAAGAACCTTCTCAATATCCATTCAACCAAGTAAAGGAAACTGCGTCTGGTCATGTTGTTGAGTATGATGACACTCCAGGTGGCGAACGTATATTAATAAAACACCGTAAGGGCGCAGGTGTTGAAGTTCGTGCTGATGGTTCGGTTATCATATCAGCAGTCAATAACAAAATAGAAGTCACGGGCGGCGACCAAACACTAATTGTCGAAGGAAATGGCAACTTAGTCTATAAAGGTAATATGAACCTACAGGTGACTGGTGACTATAACGTAGATGTTGGCGGTAATTATAATGTTAATGTTGCGGGCAATAACACCAACAACGTGCAATTGAATCAAAGAACCGAAGTTAGCGGCGACCATGAGATGACAATCAAAAAGTCTTCGGCAACCAAGATACTCGATAACAAAGCAGAGATTGTATTGGGTAATAATACCAGTATAGTTAAAGGCAGTCATAATCATACAGTACAAGGCGACATTGCAATATACACTGATACTAATATGCACTTGTCTGGCAAAGATACTTTGGTTGCTGTCTCGCAAAACACAACGGTATCTGGAAGCGAATTGTCTGTCATGGGTATGAAAGGTGTTATTGGTGGAGAGAAGGTGGAGATTACCGCGCCAGTATTCATGGGGCCCAAAGGTGCGGTGCCATTTACGTCAGGTGCTTCTTTCTATGGTTCTTTCCATGGACAAGCACTTGAAGCAATAAATTCAATAACAGCATGGTCTGCTCAGAAATCTAAGTACGCAGACAAGTCAGGTCAAGCAAATAAGGCAGCAAGTAAGAGTGGGACGCCTTCACCAATACCAAGCGGTGGTGCGCCACAAAAGTCTCAGAATATGGAGAATTTGACACCAGAGAAAGAAGTTCCAGTTGCGGATTTAGTTGGAGCATTCCTGTCTACTGGTAGTTTTGGTGTACGTACTGTTACGGTTGATGCCCAAGATAATTATAAGAATAAGATATTACTTATTGATGATTATGATGGTGTGTTTGAAAAGCATCCATCAACCCAAGAACTTCGTTCTGCGATGCGCGACCCTAATAACAAATCAAACCTTGGTGCTAAGATGGTTGGTCTTGGTAAGATAAGTTCGTCATACACAAATACGTCTCCGCCTAAAATTGGTCGAACTTCACCAAAAACACCTTCGTCTAGATTCGGATATATTCCACTAGGTAATGCAATAGCAAATAGAGGCAAGAGATTCACACCATGATAATATTAGCAGACCCAACGTATAACCCAAACTTTATTGGTGGTAGTAATATCACCTCTGCAACTAAACTTGCGCCAGGTGTGTCGATAGCAAAGTTTCTCGGTGCTTATGGAGACAAGACTTCATTTACTCATATAACAAGTAGCGAAGAACGGTTACAGATTGCACGTAATTTATATCTACATGCCGAATTATACCGTACAATCAATGGCAACTCAGATTTGTTTAATGATGTGCGACTTGTTGTATCTGAAGGCATTTATCGGGAAGGAGAGTTCGAGACAGCGTCAGGATTGAACGTTCTCAAAAAGACTGGACTTTGTGTTGCCTACCAAGTAGTGAATCAGGACGGTACAATAAATCACGAAAAGACTTTTGATGTCGCGGAGTTTTGGAAGGATAATGTATTCTTTGACCGTATTGCACTTGATTACGATACTTACAACCCAGACGGTACATTAACATCTCAGGTTGTGGTCGAAATGCCAAAAGTTCCTGAGTCGTTTTCTGTGTCTTTCGGGATGAACGTGTCTACTAATTACAACGGTACTGTAATGACTGAAGGCGAACTGATAGAAGTGCTAGAGAAATAGTATAAATAGCACTAAGAAGAATAATAAAAAGAGAATAGAGTATGGCAACCACTAGAGCGTTATCAATAGAAGATGGAAATTTAGGGAGTTCGTCGACAGTCAAGACTACCAAGAACAGGGAGTATATTGACATAGATTTGAACATGAATGCTAAACCAACGACTGGTGACATATATAAATCGATGAATGTCAATGCAGTCAAGCAAGCAGTCAAGTTATTATTAATGACGAACCGCACCGAAAAACCATTTTCACCGTACTATGGCGCAGACCTGAATAGTTTCTTATTTGAGTTGGGAGACCCAGATACAATAGACTCTATGAAGTTTAGGATCAAAGAAAGTATCAGGATATTCGAACCACGGGTTGATCATCCTTCTCTAATTGTTAATGTTATACTACAACCAGATAATAACTCTATAGACATTACACTTATATTTAAAATAATTAACACAAACGAAAGTGTTGAATTTACAACACGACTTAATAGGTTACGATAAATGGCAACTACAATAAAATCATCTGCTTTAGATTTTGGGAATATAAAGAACAACCTAAAATCTCACTTAGAAGAAAAGTCAGAGTTTAAAGATTATGACTTTGAAGCATCAGGTTTGTCTAACATATTAGACGTGCTTGCATACAACACACACTTAAATGCATTAACTGCTAACTTTGCGTTGAACGAGTCGTTTCTCGGCACTGCTCAGTTAAGGAGTTCGTTGGTATCGTTGGCAGAAGGTCTTGGTTATGTACCAGACTCAAAGACTGCCGCTACTGGCGATATTAAAATGTCGTTAAACTTGTCTGGTTTATCAGACGTACCATCAACAATCAGTTTGGCATCAGGTTATACGTTCACCACTACGGTAGATGAAATTAACTATACTTTCCAGACACAAGAAACGATTGTTGCTTCGGACGATGATAATGGATTTTACCAGTTCACTACATTAGGTGGTGATGCGGCAATTCCCGTATACGAAGGCAAACATAAACGCAAGACATTTATTGCAGGTGATGCTGCCGAGAATATCACATATATCATACCAGATATGAATATCGATATAGATACTGCGGTTGTTCGTGTATACGAGAGTTCAACTTCTAGTTCATTCTCCACGTTTACCAACATACTTAAGGCGACAGTGATCAACGAATCATCTACGCTCTATATCCTTAAGGAAATGCCGAACGGTCAATACGAATTGACGTTTGGTAATGGCACCACTTTAGGTAAGACTCCGACTGGCGGCAATAAGATAACAGTTGACTTCTTGTCAGTAAGCGGCGCAACTTCGAATGGTGCTAAGATATTCGAACCAAATAACCGCATTGAAGTTACGGAACCAAGTGTTGGTTTGGGCGAGACGAGATTTCCCACAATTACCACGGTATTAAAATCATCGGGCGGTTCTGATAAGGAGAGTCTAGAGAGTATTCGTAAGAATGCTCCATTCCAATATGCTGCTCAGAATCGAATGGTAACGTATGCCGACTATTCATCACTTGTGCTAAGAAACTTTTCGTCTTACATTAAAGACATTCAGGCATGGGGCGGTGAAGACAATATAAACCCAGAATTCGGAACCGTATTCCTAGCACTATTATACAATAATGGTATCAGCGAGTCAAGAAAAAGTTCATTACAACAAGAAATAATTGACTTGGCGGGGCAACTATCGGTAGCATCGTTTGATATGAAGTTTTCCGATACAATAAAAACGTTTATCGAACTTCAAGTATATTTCCAATTCAATGATGCGTTGACAACACTTTCGCTTAATACAGTTCAAGATAAAGTCAAGACTGTTGTTGGCAAGTATTTTAACGAACATACAGGAACGTTTGGACAATCATTTAGACGTTCAAACTTATTGTCGTTAATAGATGACGTGAGTCCCGCAATATTATCATCTAGAACAAACGTCAAGATGCAGCAGCGTTTTACGCCAATTACTGGACTTGAGTCTGATCACTCTTTCTCGTTTCCAGTACCGATTGCAGTACCAGATGATGTAAATTTAATAATCACATCATCGACATTTCTTAAAAATAACTTGTCTTGTCAGATTAAAAATAAACTTAGTACTAATATATTACAGGTAGTGAGTTTATCTGATAACAAAGTTATTATAGACAACGTTGGTTATTACGATGCAGGTATTGGTAGTGTAAGTATTGTTGGTCTATTGATAGACGCATTTATTGGTTCTAGTAATGAAGTTAAACTTGCGGTTATGCCAGCGAATCAAAGTGCTATCACGCCAGAACGTGAGTATGTATTAGACTACGACACATCAAGAACCAAAGCAAACGGTATTCTTGTAACAGCAACTAACTAAGGATAAGTAATGAGCGCAACCACTTTCGATAAGACATTAATCGACTACGGTAGACGTGAACTAAACTTGAGGGAGTATCGTGTTGAAGATACTCTTTCAGAGTTTATTGTTCAGACTTATCCTAAGTTGGTCGGACTACTAAAAGAATACTATCATTTCGAGAACGAAGAAGTTTCGCCTTCTCGGTTGATAGATGAACTATTCTACACACGTGATATAACACAGACAGATTTACAATTACTATCTTATATCGAAGATGAGTATCTGTTGGGTCAGTCATACTTTAGTGGGTTTGCTAATAAACGCGATGCTGCTAAATTCTCGAATACACTATACAGATCTAAAGGTAGTAAGTATTCGATCCAACAATTCTTTAGAACATTCTTTAATCTAGATCCTAACATAATTTACACTAAAGGTAATATATTCAATGTTGGCGAATCAAAGGTTGGTTCAGATTCTCAGCGTTATATTACAGATGATAAACTATATCAAAAGTATGCTTTATTAATCAGGTCGGATCTTTCGATTAATAAGTGGAGGGAGACATACAAACTATTCGCTCATCCTGCAGGAATGTATTTGGGCGCAGAAGTTGAACTTGTTGGAGTTATCGACCTTAATGTCTCAGACCAACCAGATCCAGGTTTATTAGATTTACCGCCACAGAATATTACTGGAGACGCTGGACTATCTCTGGCGATGCATTCTCAACACACAGCGTTATTTGATTTTGGTTCTAAAGATGCACAAGGTAATGTATTGAGGTTCAGAACAACGATGGGCAACGAAAGTACTCAACCAAACGCTGCAGGTAATGACATTAACGATTTTGAACACCAAACTATACAACAAGTTCATAACTTATACTCGAGTATGGGCGAACTATTAACACCTGATTCACCAACACTTGATGAAGACGATGCAACTGATATTAATGGTTTTGATATCTCAAGCACAGAAAGTATTGATCAAGAACGTTTTAGTTGGGTTGAACATCCATATATCGACAGCGATAATTCCGTATTTTTGGCATTACTTGATTCTGACGGGAGTGGCAACAAAGTAGCATTCCAAGATTCAGACGGTGAAGTAACGCTAGACGAATTGTTATAAATAAGAAGTATATAATCTTAGGTAAAAAGTAATGACTAGACAAGTATTAAATAGAGGTATAATAGCGAATGACGGTACGGGCGACACGCTTCGTAGTGCTTCGTTGAAGATAGAACAGAACTTTCAAGAGTTGTACACCAAATTAGGTGACGGCACAACACTAGCGACTGGTGTTGATTTTGATAGTGATGGAATTGTATTCGAAGGTATTTCGGAGGATGCGCACGAGACTAAATTGTATGCTATTGATCCAACGGCAGACAGACGTGTTGCGATTCCAGACTTTACTGGTGAATTGCTCATGGATTCTGCGGTACAGACAATGTCAAATAAGACAGTGCTTGCGCCAACAATAACACTACCGAAGTTTAACGATACAAGTTCGAATCATACGTATAATTTAG
>Ga0307986_10001517_pt1 | contig 16824 bp, 16 predicted proteins | sample EllFjometageno82_FD_203170 | JGI IMG/M metagenome (GOLD analysis project Ga0307986, IMG submission 203170) | Marine microbial communities from Ellis Fjord, Antarctic Ocean - #82 | ecosystem: Environmental > Aquatic > Marine > Unclassified | place: Southern Ocean | collected 2014-10-09
TCTTATCAGATATTGATATAATTGAAAAAAAATTAGAAAAGGGAAAGAAAAAATTATTAAATCCAAAAGAAATCCACGCTTTGGAAAAAAAACTCGAACTATTAAATAGCGGAAAAGAGGACTCCGGTTCACTTGATGAAGAAGAAATAAGAATTTTAAATGAGCTAGGATTACTTAGTCTTAAGCCTAAAATTATAGTTTGTAACGTAGATGAAGAAAGTCTTGCAAAAGGGAATAAATATACCGAGGTTGTTAAAAATAAATTTCTAAATGAAAAAGTAGTAATTATTTGTGCAGACATAGAAGATCAAATTATGGGGTTAGATAATGAGGAAAGAGAAACCTTTATGAAAGAGATTGGTCTGGGTAAAACTGGTTTGAATAAATTAATTAGGGAAGGTTATGATTTACTAGATCTGGACACTTATTTTACTTCAGGACCTGAAGAAAGCAGAGCTTGGACAGTTAAGAAAAATACTTTAGCTCCGCAAGCCGCAGCTGTAATACATACTGATTTTGAAAAGAATTTCATAAGAGCTGAGGCAGTTTCCTGTCATGACTTTATTAAATATGGTAGTTCTGAAAAATGTAAAGAAAACGGCAAATTAAGAATAGAAGGAAAAGATTATATTGTTAAAGATGGCGATGTACTATTTTTCCGTGTCAACCCGTGACCATATTTTTTTCATACTAAAATAAACAAGAGTTGCTAAGATAATTAAGTAAATAATAACTTTTGTTCCTGTTCTGTGTCTTGCTTCTAGATGTGGTTCTGCCGCCCAAGCAAGAAAAGCTGTAACATCTTTTGCCATTTGAGCTTGTGTTGCATTTGTTCCATCTGTGTATTCTATTAAATCATCCGATAACGGACTTGGCATTTTAATTTTATTGCCATCCATATATTTATTGTAATAAACACCGTCTTCTAATTCAAAGTCAGCAGGTTTTTCTTCGTAGCCCATTAGCACAGAATAAATATAGTTAGCTCCTCCTGGCCTTGCTTTAACTAATACAGACATATCTGGGGGGTAAGCACCTCCATTAGATGCTATTGCTGCATTTACATTTAGATATGGGTTTACAAAATGATCGGAAGGTCTTGCGGTTCTTGTAAACATATCGCCGTCACTATTTGGTCCATCTTCAACTTCGTAACTTGCTGCAATTGCTTTTACTTCTTCTAAGGTAAATTCTGGACCACCTTTTTGACCTAAATTTCTATAACTTAAATATTGCATTGAATGGCATGAAGCACATACTTCTTTGTAAACTTGATAACCTCTTTGCAGAGAGTCTCTTTCGAATTTTCCCGTAATGCCAGCAAAACTCCAATCTATTTTTAACAAGTCTTTACTTGCAGAATATGCTTTCCCACAAAAAAATATTACCACTAAAATAGTTGCTAATAATTTTATGTAGTTATTTTGTTTCATTAATTATTTTATCTGACCTAGCTGGAACTGAACTAAATCCTCCGGTTAGAACAGGTTCTGAAATACTTGCTGGTAATGGGTCTGTTTTTTCAAAAAACCCTAATGTTGGTAATACAACAATAAAGTGAAGAAAATAATAAGTCGTGGCAATTCTTGCTAAAAATAAATAAATACCTTCTGCAGGCATTGCACCTAGATAACCAAGAGCTAGTACATCGACTACAAAGATCCAAAAAAACTGTCTATACATTGGCCTAAATATTGCTGATCTTACTTTGCTGGTATCAAGCCAGGGTAAAATTATTAAAACAAATAATGCTCCAAACATTAATATAACTCCACCTAATTTATCTGGAACAGATCTTAAGATTGCGTAGAAAGGAAGCAAGTACCACTCAGGTACAATATGAGCCGGTGTAACAAGTGGGTTAGCCGGAATATAATTATCTGCGTGACCCAAAACATTGGGTGAAAAGAATACAAATCCAGAAAAAACAATCATAAACATTAACAAAGCGAAAATATCTTTGACTGTGATATAAGGATGAAAAGGTACTGTATCTTTTGAAGGTTTTTTAATATCTATCCCTACAGGGTTGTTATTTCCAGGTATGTGCAAGGCCCATATATGTAAAACTACTAAGCCTAATATTAAGAATGGAATCAGGTAATGAAGACTAAAAAAACGAGTAAGGGTTGGATTGTCAACAGAGTATCCGCCCCATAGCCATGTAACGACACTTTCTCCAACTAAAGGAATTGCACTAAATAAATTGGTAATAACCGTTGCTCCCCAGAAACTCATTTGCCCCCAAGGCAGTACGTAACCCATAAAAGCTGCGGCCATCATTAAAATGTAAATTAACATTCCAATTATCCATATTAATTCTCGTGGAGATTTAAATGAGCCAAAAAACAAAGATCTAAAAATATGTATATATACAGCAAGGAAAAACATCGATGCACCATTGCTATGTATATATCTAATAAGCCAACCGTAGTTTACATCTCTCATTATTTTTTCAACACTTTCAAATGCAAGATCTGCGTGAGCAACATAATGCATAGCCAGAACTATACCTGTAACTATTTGTGTTATTAAACAAAAGGTTAATATTCCACCAAACGTCCACCAGTAATTTAAGTTTTTAGGTGTGGGGTAATCAGATAAGTGCGCACCCAGAGATAAAAGCGGTAATCGATCGTTAAACCACTTTCCAGCTTTTGATTTAGGTATGTATTCGTGATCACTCATTTTTATTATCCAATCTTAATTGTATTGTTGTTTATAAATTCGTACTTTGGTATTTCCATATTCTTTGGTGCTGGGCCTTTTCTGACTCTTCCTGAAACATCATAGTGAGAGCCATGGCACGGGCAAAACCATCCATTAAATTCTCCTTTATCTTTTAAAGGTACACATCCTAAATGAGTACAAACTCCTACCATAACCAACCACTCATTTTTTCCTTCTTTTACTCTGTCTTTATCTTTCTGAGGATCTGGTAAATCTTTTAATTTTACTGATTCCGCTTCCTGAATTTCTTCGGGAGTTCTTCTTTTAACAAAAATCGGCTTTCCCCTCCATAAAACTGTAATTGATTTTCCTGGCTCAACCTGGCTTATGTCAACTTCTGTAGTAGCTAATGCTTTAACTGACTCATCTGGATTCATTTGATGAATAAACGGCCATATAACAGCACCTATGCCTACAGCACCAACTGTATAACTAGCGGTGAATAGAAAGTCTCTTCTGTCTTTTTTATCTTCTTGTTTGCTCATAATTAAATATTTATTATCAGAGATTGATTAATTAAAACTAATTCTAGTGTTTTTCTAGGGTCAGAATGACACATAAATTAACAGCCAATGATAAATATAGTACTTTATAAGCCAGATATACCTCAAAATACAGCTGCTATTGTCAGGTTGTCAGCTTGTTTAAACATAAAGATTCATATTATTGAGCCCTGTGGATTTAATTTAGACGACTCAAGATTTAAAAGAGTAGCTATGGATTATATTAAACTTAGCCAAATAGTTAGATACCCGGATTTTGAAAGTTTAATAAAAAAAAATTTTTTGTCTAGAATAATTCTAATAACAACTAAATCTAAAAAAAATTATCATAAATTTAAGTTTAGAAAAAGCGACTTTCTTCTTTTTGGTAGAGAAAGTGTTGGTGTACCAGAAGAAATCCATAAAAAAATAAAAAATAAGCTAAAAGTACCCTTGAGTGGAAAAGCAAGATCGCTTAATGTGGCAATGACTGTAGCAATAGTTGCTTCAGAAGCTCTTAAACAAAATAATTTTTTTAAATGAAAAACTTAGTAGAAATAAAAAAGAAAATTACTAGCGATTGGTTTAAATCTTTACAAAATAGAATTATTAATCAATTTCAGTTACTTGAAAATGAAGCTAGTAAAAAAAATAAAAATAAAACAAAAATATTTATTAAAAGAAAATGGGAAAAAAATAAAAAAAAAGAAGGTGGTGGAACTTCTTATCTCTTAAGTGATGGTATGTTGTTTGATAAAATTGGAGTAAATCAATCAACAGTTTCGGGTCAGTTTGAAAAAGCTTTTAGGTCTAAAATTTTAGGCGCAGAAAAAAATGGGAAATATTGGGCTTCAGGAGTTTCTGTAGTTGCTCACATGAAAAATCCCAAAATACCAGCATTTCATTTTAATACAAGATTTATTACAACTTCAAAAGAATGGTTCGGAGGTGGCATGGATGTAACGCCAAGTTTTAAAGATATTAGAGAGAAGAAAATTGTTCACCAAAAATTAAAGAAAATATGTTCAGTAAATTATAAGAATTACAATAAATATAAAAAATGGTGTGATAATTATTTCTACTTACCACATAGAAAAGAACCACGTGGAATAGGAGGAATATTTTTTGATTATGAAACTAAAAACTGGGAAAAAAATTTTAAATTTGTACAAGACTTAGGAATTGGTTTTATCGATATAACAAAAAAAATAATCATAAATAAAAAAAATTTGAAATGGAGTAAAGAAGATAAAGAAGAACAACTTTACAAAAGAGGAAGATATGTTGAATTTAATCTTTTGTATGATAGAGGTACAAAGTTTGGATTAAATTCAGGTGGTGACATTGAATCAATTTTAATGTCTTTACCGCCTCAAGCAAAATGGAAATAAAATGGATAAAGAACCAATAACAGTTGAAGGTTTAGAAAAACTTAAACTAGAACTTAATCTACTTAAAAATGTGAAGAGGCCTCAAGTTGTAGCTGCAATTGCAGAGGCAAGATCTCACGGTGACTTGAAAGAAAATGCTGAATACCACGCTGCAAAAGAGCAGCAAGCCCAAATGGAAAGCAGAGTTATTGGTATTAATGACATTATTGCAAGGGCAAATGTCATCGATGTAAAAAAAATTGAAAATAATGGCAATATAATTTTTGGCTCTACAGTAACTGTTGAAGATTTAGAATTTAATAAACAGAAAACTTACAAAATTGTGGGTAGAGATGAGGCCGATATCTCCAAAAATTTAATCTATTTTAAATCACCTATTGGTAAAGCACTTATCGGAAAAAGCCTTGAGGATATGGTGGTGGTTGAAACACCCTCTGGTGAAAAAAATTTTAAAGTTTTAAATATTCAATATATTTGATTTTTTATTTTATCAACAATAGAGATAGCTTCATTTGATTTTAGATCAAAATTATTTTCTACCCACTTTTTCTCTAATTCTTTCAGGGCATAGCCAATTTTCTTTCCATTTTTTATCCCTTGGTTCATAATAAATTGTCCACTGAATGGAAAATTTAGAACTATAATTTTATCTATTTCAATAAATGTTTTTCTCAACAAATCGATTGTAAAATTTTTTTCAGAACAATATATAAAAGTTACCAGTTTTTTAATATTTTTTTTTCCATGTTTATAAATATTTTTTTTAAGATCTTTTTTTAAATAATTTTTTTCTTCTTTGAACTTAATGTAATTATTTGCAATAAAACTCAAATCTTTTTTCAATTTATTAGAAGATTTATATTTGTGACAGAAATATTCAAAATTATCTTTTTTATCTATTAAGAGTATAGAAAAAATATCCTCTGGTGTCTGAGATATAATATTTTTTGTTACCAGGTAATAAAAATTTTCAATTCTATCTAAATATTTAAATTCAGGAAAAATAACTAAAAAAATATTTTTAATATCATTATTCTCTAGGATATTAATAATATTTTTTAATTTAAAAATTTTATATAATTCACTTAAAATTCGTTCTTTGGAAATATTTTTAATACCATTAAGATTAAGCTTGATGGACTCTATCGTTTTGGGGTCTGATTGTTTGCAATTGTATTCAACCGAAAATCTAATAAACCTAATTATTCTTAAGTAATCTTCTTCTATTCTTAAAGTAGGTTCTCCAATAAATTTTACTTTTCTTTTTTTTAAATCATGTCTACCATTTTGAGGATCATATATTTGACCCCTTCTATCCATGTAGATTGCATTAATAGTAAAATCTCTTCGATTTGAGTCTTGTTGCCAATTTTCTGTAAATAAAACTTCGGCATGCCTGCCGTCAGTTTTGACATCTTCTCTTAATGTTGTGATTTCAAATTTACTTGAATTCAGAACAACTGTCACAGAGCCATGTTCTATGCCCGTATCTATAATTTTAAATTCTGAATCTTTAAATTTTTCTTTTAATTCTTTTGGGGAAAAAATTGAAGCAATATCAATATCATCAATATTTTCATCTGTTAAAAACTTTCTTACACAACCACCAACAAACATCGCAACTTGTTTGTTTTTATTTTTATCTTTTTCGAGAATAGAAAATAATTTTTTAATACTTTTTATTTTGTAAAAAGGAAAAAGTATTTTCTTTATCTTGTGGAAAAGAGTTGTATTTTTTGATGAATTTTCCATTTTTTGGCTGGGGCACTAGGATTCGAACCTAGGATGGCGGTATCAAAAACCGCTGCCTTGCCGCTTGGCTATGCCCCAATATTATCGATTTGATATACCACAAATATATACAATTAAATAGATTTTGTAAGTACACACCAATAATTCGGAAATTTCTTTTTTAAAGCTTTAACTGCTAAATTGGCTGATACTTTATTGTGAAACGTTCCAAAGCAAACTGAGCCAGAGCCTGTCATTCTCGAAAATAAACAATTTTTTTGGTGCTTAATTAAATTTAAGATGTCTTTAATTTTTTTATGTTTTTCTTCTACAATTTTCTGTAGGTCGTTAGTTTCATTTATTAAAAATTTATCATATTTATCCATGGAAAAAATTTTTGATGGGTCAATTTTTAACGGTGTATTAAATTTTTTAACTTTTGAATAAACATCTTTTGTAGAGCTTTTAATATACGGATATACTAGTAAAAAGTAAAATTTATATCTTTGTTTAAATTTTTTTATTTTTTTTAAATTTTCTTGAAAAGAATGATTATAGAAAAATAATCTTAAATCTGAACCTATTTTTTCTTCAAAAATTTTTAATAATTTTGAGTTTATTTTATTCTTTAAAAAATACTTAATTATAGTTGCGGCATTTCCTGTCCCGCCACCTAGCCCGGCAAATACTGGAATTCTTTTATTTACAATTATCTTGTATCTTTTGTTACTGTTTATAAATTTCAGGTTTCTCAATAATAATAGTGCATTAATTACTGTGTTTGTGTTTCTTTTAATATTTTTTTTAAATGGTCCAGTAAATATTATTTCATCTTTATTTTTTTTTATTTTTTTTATACTTATCTTATCGTGTAAGTCTATGAGCATAGTCGTGGACTGTAAATTGTGAAGTCCATTGTTATTTTTTTTTAGGATCTTTAAAAATAAATTGATTTTTGAATAAGATTTAATCATTGGATATTGCTTAGATTTTAAGACCAAATAATAGTTTTTGTTCAATTTCTTTTTTTAATTTTTTTTCCGTTCCTTCCAGTTTTAAAATATAATTCCAGTAATATCTTGCTTGCAGTTTTTTACTATTCATCCAAAGTGAATCAGCATAATGGTCGTTAACTACTGGATCTGACGCCATGTATTTAATTGCTAGTTCTAAATATTTTTTTGCTTCTTTGTAATTTTTTAATTTAAACAAAGCCCATCCCAAGGAATCAATAATATGACCGTCATTTGGTCTTAATCTGTTTGCTTTCTTGAGCATTTCTAGTGACTTTTTAATATTAATTCCTTTTTCTATCCATGAATAAGCTAGATAATTAATTGTATAAGCGTTGTCTGGTGAGACACTCAATGATTTAAGTAAATCGATTTCAGCTTTATTCCATTGATTGGTTCTTTCATAGGCAACTCCTCTGCCATCTAATATTTGCACATAAAGATTATTTTTTGATTCAATCCAACTTAGTGCTTTTGAATAATATTCAATTGATTCTTTATATTTTTCATTATTTTTTAAAAATTCTGCATAATCAAATATTTCATAAGTTGTTGGATTTGCTATATTTTCAAATGATTTCTTTAGACTGTTTACTGCTTCTTTTTTTTTATCCTGCCTAGTGTAGATTGACGCTATTTGTTTTGATGCATGCCAATTATAGAACTTACCTTTTTTTTTTATTTCAATATAAATTTTTTTTGCTTCTTCATACTCTTGGATAAGAAAAAGATTATTTGCATAAAGCGTATTATATGAAACAAAATTTGAATTTAAATATTTAGCTAAATTTAAATAGAAATTTGAAGTTATGTAATTATTTTGTGAAGCTAACGCATTTGATGTTGTATAAAATATTTCAGCTATCACATCTGCTGGATTTTTGCAGTCAAAATCATTATTAGATATTTTACGTTTTTTAATATCTGTTTTTAGTTGATTAAGTATTAAATTTTTAGGAAACCGGTCAAGCCCAGACTCGATAATTATTTTTGCTGCATCTTCTTTATTTTTTGAAATTAGGTAATTTGAATGGAAGAAATAATGTCTTGAATAGCTAATATCTTGATTTGAAGTTAATTGTTTAAATATCTCATCTGTCTTTGGTGAGTCAAAATAACAATAGGCAAGTGCTTTTTGAATTTTTTTTATATTTTTAAACTTTTCAGGAATTATTTCTAGAACAGTAAGTGCTGAATTAATGTTTGGAATATTTCTAAAATTAATCCAAGCATTTAAAGATGTAGATAATAAATTTTGAATTGTGCCAGGTTGATTTTTATTTTCTAATTTTTTTAAGTAAAATGAGGCATTTTTAAAATCCTTATCTTTAAGAAAATAAACCGCACTTATTAAGTTGCTCTCAAAATTATCAAGTTTTTTATCTTTTAATTTTTTGGAGTATTTAGCGGCATCTTTAAACTTGCCGAGAGCTACTAAAGAATATTGGTAATATTGAGAATAGATGTAGTGGCTATCTTCTAGGTTATTTAATGATTTAAAATATGAGTAAGACTTTTGATATTGATTATCATTTATAGACAAAACACCTGAAAAATAGTTTGAAATATCATTTGCTTCAGAAAATTTATCCGTGTTTTTGCCTTGGACAACATTAAATATAGTTAAGAATATAAAAAAATAAATTATTAACTTGAATTGAGCTTTTAAGTTTTTCATAATTATTTAAATGACAAAAAAAATTAATACTAAATTAGTAAAACTAATTAAATATTATAGTTTAATTAATCATAACCTAATATACGAAAATGAAGCTATAAATCGATATAAAATTAATAGTAACTTAGCTATTAAAGGCCCGAAAGGTGTGACGTTACGAGCGCTTAAACAACACATCGATAATATTAAAAATTGTGAATTAAAAAAAAATTCTACAAATATTGTCTTTTCTGACGGAAACCCTAACGCAAAAATTATGATTGTTGGAGAAGGGCCAGGTGCTAATGAAGATTTAGAAGGGGTGCCGTTTATCGGCAGAACTGGTGAACTTTTAGATAAAATGTTGTCATCAATTAATTTAGATAGAGACAGTGTTTACATTACTAATGTAGTAAATTTTAGACCCCCAGAAAACAGAAATCCAACCCAAGAGGAAATTACTCGTTATCTACCCTACTTAACTAAACATATCGAAATTATAGATCCTAAAATATTAATATTGTTAGGTAGCGCAGCATTAAATACTGTCATCGGAGGTGATCAAGTTATATCTGAGGTAAGAGGAAAATGGATTGATAAAAAAATCGGTAGTTGTAACACTTCCGTGATTGCTTCATTTCATCCAGCTTTTTTAATGAGGCAACCAGATCAAAAAAAAATGTCATGGATAGATCTTAAGATGATTAGAAAAAAAATTTTAGATCTTAAAATTAATATTGAAAAATAATTTGTTAATAGCTGGAGTAGATGAAGTTGGTAGAGGTTGCTTAGCAGGGCCTGTTGTTTCAGCTGCGGTTATTCTTAATGATAAGATAGATTTAAAATTAATTAAAGACTCAAAAAAAATTAATTTTCAAAATAGATTAAAAATAACAGAAATTATTAAACAGAATTCTTATTATGCGATTGGTAGTGCTTCTGTAGAAGAAATACTTAAAATAAATATTTTACAAGCTTCGTTACTTTCAATGAAAAGAGCCATTGATAAACTTGAAAAAAAACCTGATCAAATCCTAATAGATGGTCCTTTTGCCCCAAATGGATTAAAAAATTATAAAACTATTATTAAAGGTGATGAAAAAATTAAGTGTATTGGTGCAGCTTCAATTATAGCAAAAACATATAGAGACTTACTTATGATTAAATTATCAGAAAAATTTAATCATTATGCTTGGGAAAGAAATTTTGGCTATGGAACTAAGGCTCATATGGAAGGATTAAAAAAATTTGGTATCACTTCTCATCATAGAAAAGGATTTAAGCCAATACACAACATGTTGTTGAAGAAAGAAGCTAGGACACAATAAATACCATATTTTTCTGAAATCTATTTGACCTAAGATTCAATTTAGAGTTGAATCTATAAATGTCATCATTTTCTAATGTAATTATTAACGGGGATAGTCTATCGGAATTAAAAAAAATTCCTGACAAAACTTTTGATTTAGTTTTTGCTGACCCTCCTTACAACATGCAAATTGGTAAAACCTTAAGAAGACCGGATGCTAGTAAAGTAAAAGGTGTTGACGACAAATGGGATCAATTCGATAACTTCAAACAGTATGATGATTTCTGCAAAACGTGGTTAATTGAATGTAAAAGAATTTTAAAAGATAACGGAAGTATCTGGGTTATAGGTTCTTACCATAATATTTTTCGTCTAGGATATCACTTGCAAAACTTAAACTATTGGCTGTTAAACGATGTTATTTGGAGAAAAAATAATCCAATGCCTAACTTCAGAGGGACAAGATTTACGAATGCACATGAAACTTTAATATGGGCATCTAAAGATAAAAAATCAAAATACACTTTTAACTATCAGTCCTTGAAGTGTTTAAATGACGATTTACAAATGCGTTCTGATTGGATGCTTCCAATCTGTAGCGGTAAAGAAAGATTAAAAAAAAATAATGGAAAAAAAGTACACTCTACTCAAAAACCTGAATCTCTTTTACATAGAATTATATTAGCAACAACTAATAAAGGCGATGTAATATTTGATCCTTTTTTAGGAACAGGTACTACTGCGGTGGTAGCTAAAAAATTAGGTAGAAAATATTATGGCATAGAAAGAGATAAAAAATACTTTAAAGCTGCTTACGATAGAATTAGTAAAACAAAGGTTATAGAAGAAGATTACCTAGATACAATTGAAAACAACAGGTCAAAACCAAGAATTCCTTTTGGTTCATTAGTTGAATTGGGGATTCTAAAACCAGGTACTGTTTTGTCTGACCCTAAAAATAAATTTAATGCAAAAATAATGGTTGATGGAAGTATTAAACATAAAGAGTCCGAAGGTTCTATACATAAAATTGCAGCTAAGATAATGGGTACAGAGAGTTTTAATGGATGGACTTACTGGCATTGCAAAGTTGGCGGTTCAATGGTTTTAATTGACAGTTTAAGACAAAGATTTTTATCTAAAAATATTTAAACAGTCTCTAGCTAATTGTAAATTTTACCTAAGTACCTATTTATAAAACTATTATTCTTTATCAAACATTTTAAAAATTTATTCCTAAATATTTTTAAAACAGGATTAGAAAAGTGAAACACAAAATAATTAAGCCTCGATCTATTGTTGATTATGGTTGTTTTCTTAAATCTCTTTTCAAAATAAATATTTTCAATATTTGGCTTATTCTCAATTAATAGATCGTATAACTCTTTGGCAGATTCTATAGATTGAGAAGCTCCTTGAGCAAGCGTTGGTGGAAAAGTATAAAAAGCATCTCCGATGTAAAAGACCTTTTTTAAAATAGATTTAACAGGTTTTGATGAGGTATAAATAGACCATGATTTTAATTCTCCAACAAAGAGGTTTGATAGATGTTTGTTTTGTTTGAAAAAATTTTCATCAAGTAATTGTTTTATTGATTTTTTTTCATTAGGATCTTTTCTTAAAATACACACTACGTTTATATCTCCATTATCATTAACTGGGTATGATACTAAATGAGCCTTAGAGCTCATAAAAAGAGAAATATTTTTAGTTTTAAATTCAGTTACATCTTTAGCTTTGATTTGGGTTCTGATTGCTACCGCTCCATAATAATCAGATTTGAAAAAATAATTTTCAACAACTGATTTAGTTTGTGAAAATACTCCGTCAGAAACTACAAGAAAATCAACTTCTTCGGTGTCTCCATCTTTAAATTTTATTTTTATAATATCTTGATTTTGTTCAACGCTCTCTATTGTTTTGTTAAATCTAATCAAATTTGAAAATAATTTTTCTTTTAAAAATTTAATTAAAGAAGATCTTTTAAGTGTAGTGTATTTCCCTGTTTCACTATTAAATTGTGTTAAGTCTAGATCACATATTTTATCTTCGTTAGAATAAAAATCTAACTTTGTTGGATTATAGGTTTCTGATTTACTCAAATTTCTGAAGCCTATTTGATTTAAAATTGAAACACTGTTTACGGCAAGCTGAAGTCCGAACCCTTCTTCTAAATTTAATGTCTCACTTTTTTCATAAATAACAAATTCAAAGTCTGAATTTTTTTGTAATAAGTTGGCTAGGGTAAGACCACCAATTCCAGCTCCAATAATTGCAATTTTTTTTTTCATTAATTTATTTTTGAAATTTTTTTAAATATTTTTTTAGTAAACGATGGAATAAATTCATTATTTATTTTTAATGAAAACCATTGATGATTTGAAGGTATTTTTAGTGAAAATTTATAATATAAATTAATATTTAATTTTTTATTTGAAATTGAAATTTTAAAATTTGAATGATAATTCCAGTTTTTTATTTTATTATGACCATTGACTTCTTTGACTGGGGGTAAATAAAATTTATTCAGAAATCCTAAATTATGTTTTTTTGTTAAAGCTATTTTACTTCTCATTTTATCTATATAACAAAATATATTGTAATTTTTTACTTTTGTCTTTGATGTTTTTGTCTGTTTGAACTTTTTATCTGATTTAAAATATTTACACATATTTTTGATATCGCAACTAGGACATTCTGGTTCTTTTGGTTTACATACTAATGCACCAAACTCCATTAAGGCCTCAACAAAATCTGAATTTCTTTTTATTTGAAAAAGATTTTTTCTATTAATCTCTATAAGCTTTTTAAAATCTATTTTTTTTTCATTCTTGTTAAGAACTCTTGAGAATACTCTTTTTACGTTTCCGTCTAGAGCTATCGTTGGTTGGTCATGTATAAAAGCCAGTAAAGCATTCGCTGTATAGTCGCCTATTCCAGGTAATTTTTTTATATCGATCAAATTTTTTGACAATTTAGAATTGTTTTTATTAACTAGTATTTTTGTAGTCGATAAAAGATTTCTTGCTCTTCTATAGTATCCAAGCCCTTCCCATAACTTTAAAACTTTTTTTTCACTTGATAATGACAATGACTTCAAGGTAGGAAAATTAAGTAAAAAGGCTTTAAAATAAGGAATAACTGTTTTAACCTGTGTTTGTTGCAACATGAATTCACTTAAAAGTCTGTAATATAGCTTTTTTGTTGATTTTTTACTAACACGCCAAGGTAGTGTTCTTTGGTTATTATCATACCAAGCTAGAATGTTTTTTGATAAATTATTGTGAAGATGCATAACAAAAAAGATAGCAATAAAAGAAACACTTTCATACAAGGTTTAAGACCTTTTTCTAGTTCTATTCCTCAGGGTCTAAAAAAACTGCTAAAAAAAGGAAGTTATAACTTTTCTAATATAATTGACAACTGGAGTAAAATGGTTGGTAAAGACATTTCTAATGCATGTTATCCAAATACAATAAAAATGAGCAAAGAGATGAATAACGGAACTTTAGTATTGAATGTTATCCACGGAAATGAATTAACTGTAGAGTATGGTAAACAAGAAATTATAGATAAAATTAACAGTTTTTTTGGCTTCAAATGTATTAAAGAAGTTAAACTTAAGGTTCTACAAGAGAGAAAAAAACCTGAGCCAAAAATACTAACAGGTAAAACAAAAAAAAATTATAACAATAAATTAAACAATGTTAATAACGAAGGTCTTAAAAACTCTTTAAACAAACTCATTGAGGCTTATAATGCTAAAAACAACTAAAAACATTTTCATAATATCTTTATTTTTAATACTCGCAAATTGTGATCAAACAGTTCAAAGTAAAAATGGATCAGATAGCATTGTAGTTGTTAAGGTCTTTTCCTCTTTAACCTGCCCACACTGTGCAGATCTCCACGGGACGATTTATAAAAATTTAGAGAAAGAGTATATAAATATTGGCAAGGTAAAATTTGAACATCACGCTTTCCCTCTTGATCTTGCTGCCTTAAATGCGGAAAAGATACTGCAATGCAGAGCTGACCCCCAAACAAACATGAATTTTTTAACTGAAATATACAAAAAACAAAATAAATGGGCCGTAGGTTCTGACATAAAAAAAATTAATGAATCTATTAAAAAAATAGGCAAAGAATTCAATCTAAAAGAAGGTCAAATGAATAGCTGTCTAGCAGACAAAGATTTAGAGAAAAGAATACTTAATGAGAGAATTGAAGCTCAAAAAAATTATAAAGTAAAATCAACACCCACAATCTATTTAAACAAAAAAAAATACGAAGGAAAAAGAGATTATAAATCTTTTAAAAAGGCAATTGATAAACTTTTATAATGAAATTTAAAAAATTAGAGATATCAGGTTTTAAATCTTTTTTTGATAAGACTAGTTTCTATATAGAAAACGGCTTAACAGGAATAGTTGGTCCTAATGGATGTGGAAAATCTAATATTGTAGAATCTCTAAGGTGGTGCATGGGTGAGACATCTGCCAAAAGCATGAGAGGCTCAGGTATGGAAGATGTTATTTTTTCAGGAACTTCAAATCGACCTGCAAAAAATATTTCTGAAGTTTCAATACAAATTGAAAATCCAGATAAAGATGGTCCAATGCAATATAATGAATTGGATGAAATTATAGTAACTAGAAGAATTGAAAGAGATAAAGGTTCAAAATATTTTATTAATCGAAAAGAGGTAAGAGCAAGAGATGCTCAAACCTTTTTTGCGGACTTGTCTACAGGAGCGCACTCGCCTTCTATGATTAGCCAGGGAAGAATTGGAACATTAGTTACTTCAAAGCCAGCGGAAAGACGATCTATATTAGAGGAGGCTGCTGGAATCTCTGGCATCCATGCAAGACGGGAAGAGGCTGAATCTCGACTAGGAGCTGCAGAAAATAATTTAAAACGTGCAGATGAGCTAAAAAAGCAACAAGAGAAACAACTTGATAACTTAAGAAAACAAGCTGAAGAAGCAACAAGATATAAAGAAATCTCGAAAGAAATTAAAACCATAGAAGCAGGTCTATATTACCTTAAGCTGACTACTATAGAAAAAGACAAGTCAACGATTACTGAAAAATTAAGCGAACAAGATGATGAACTAAGTGCTGTTAAAATAGATTTAAGCCATAACAACGGATTACTTGAAGAGGAAAACAAAAGATTAGCTCCCTTAAGAGACAGAAAAATGGAAAATTTAGCAAAACTTCAAAAACTTAATTTAGAGATGTCCAACTTAGACGAAGAAGAGTCTAGGATTAAAAGTCTACAAATCAAGCTTCAAAATTCATTAGATACTTTAGATTCTGACTTGGAAAGAGAAAAAAGTATATCATTGGATGCTTCATTAAATGAAAAAAGAATATTAGGAGAAAAAAATGAATTATTAAAAACTGAAAAAGAAATATCTGATACAGAATTAAGATCGGAAAAAGATTTAAATCAATCTAAATCAGGCTTACAAAAACTTCAAGTTCGATTAGATGACATAATAATTGAAATTGAGGGCTACATTGATTCAGATAAGAAACTAACGAGAGATATTTTTGAAGAATTAAAAAAAATAGTTAACCATATCACGGCTTCGCAGGAGCAATATGCTTCGACTTATGGAAAAAATGAGTCAATAAAAAGTGACTCTATAAAAAGAAGAGAAAGAATTAAGAGTATAGATGTTGAGCTTGAAAATTGGAAAAATTTAAAAACTAATTCAGATAAGATGATCGCTGAGTTAAACGGAAGAAAAAAAAAAATTAAGAATGAAATTAGTGAAAATCAAAAAAATCCTGAAAAAATTGCAACGACTAAAGGGCAAAATATACAAAATGTAGAAAACACTAAAAAAAGGAGTGAAGAGCTAGATGACGAACTAACTAAAGCTGAAACAAAATATAATTTGATAAGTCAAAATCTAAAAGAGATTCAAGAAAAATTTACTATATTACGTGAAAATAAAGCAAGAAGTGAAGCTACTATCGAGGGCATCGAAGAAAGGCGGAAAGATTTAGTTTATTCTATTAAAAATGATTTAAAATTAGATAATGAAAATAACTTATTGTCGATTTCAAACTTAAATACTTTAACTCCAGAGAACTACCCTAGCTTAGGGAAACAGGAGTCAAGTTTGGAAAAAATTAAAAAACAAAGAGAGGCCTTGGGTTCTGTTAACTTAAGAGCCGATGAAGAGACAAAAAAATATCAAGATGAAATTAAAAAAATGGAAGACGATAGGGCTGATCTTTATTCTGCTATTGTAAAGCTTAAAACATCTATTGATGAGCTTAATCAAAAAGGTAGGGAAAAACTTCTTGATGCTTATACGAAAGTTAATAGAAAATTCAATGAGGTTTATACAAAACTCTTTAATGGGGGAAGTGCTAAGTTGGAGTTGGTTGATTCTGATGACCCTTTAGAAGCTGGTTTGGAAATGCTTGTTTCACCTCCGGGGAAAAGACTTCAGTCAATCACACTTTTGTCAGGTGGCGAACAAGCATTAACA
>Ga0307986_10001518_pt1 | contig 16822 bp, 15 predicted proteins | sample EllFjometageno82_FD_203170 | JGI IMG/M metagenome (GOLD analysis project Ga0307986, IMG submission 203170) | Marine microbial communities from Ellis Fjord, Antarctic Ocean - #82 | ecosystem: Environmental > Aquatic > Marine > Unclassified | place: Southern Ocean | collected 2014-10-09
TAATATTCAACAAAGTCCTTAGACATTTTATCTTTAATTTCTTGATCAGTTACGCTTTGATATTCTTTTTTTGCTTGACCCCATATAGATCTACCAATTAATGCACCAGCTCCTTGACCCACTAGGTTTCTTATTTCTTCTGTTGATTTAGTTGGAAAACCATATTTTTTCATTACATGATTGTGGGCACCCATTAAATCAGGTGCTGTATCAACCAAAGTCCCATCTAGATCAAATAAAATTGTATATTTTTGAGTCATTTATAAAGTATTTTTAAGAAATAATTTGTGAATTAAGATAACTTAATTCTTACTATAAAGATTTTTCTGAATGAAACAAATAAATTCACAAAAAATTCAAATAAGGTTGCGTAATAAATTTATTAAATATGGAGTTAAAATGATTGCTCCAGAAACAATCTTTTTTTCAGATGATACAAAAATAGGTAAAAATGTAGTTATAAATCCTTACGTGGTTATAGGAAAAAAAGTTAAAATTGGAAACAATGTAATAATAAATTCCTTTTCACATTTAGAAGATTGTAAAGTAGAAAATAAAGTAAACTTAGGACCTTATGCAAGAATAAGACCTGGTGTTGTTTTAAAAGAAGACTCAAGAATTGGCAATTTTGTTGAAATTAAAAAAAGTACTATTGGAAAAAAATCAAAAATTAATCACTTATCTTATATTGGAGACAGTGAAATAGGTAATGGAGTTAATATTGGAGCTGGAACTATTACTTGCAATTATGATGGAAATAAAAAAAGCAAAACTAAGATTAAAGATAACGTTTTTATAGGATCTAATTCATCATTAGTTGCTCCTGTAACTATAAATAAAAATAGTATTGTTGGTGCTGGGTCAGTAATAACAAAAAATGTCAAACAAGGTAGTTTAGCATTAACAAGATCCTTGCAAGCAGAAGTTAAAAATTACAAAAGAAAAAACAAAAAATAATGTGTGGAATTATAGGTATCACTAGTAGTAAACCGGTTTCATCCGCAATTATAAACTCACTTAGAAAATTAGAGTATAGAGGGTATGATTCTGCAGGAATTGCGACTTTATCAGATGGAATAATTAATGAAGTCAAATCTGAGGGTAGAGTTGATAATTTAGAAAAAAATTTAGCTATTAAAAATATGTTGGGAACTGTTGGTATAGGACATGTTAGGTGGGCAACTCATGGAATACCAAATACTATTAATGCACACCCTCATTCATCAGAAACAGTTTCAGTTGTTCACAATGGAATTATAGAGAATTCGACAATTTTAAAAAAATATTTAATTGGCAAGGGACATAAATTTAAATCACAAACAGATACCGAGGTAATAGTTCATTTAATTACTGAATATCTAAAAGAACATGATTTAAAAGATTCAATATTAAAAATGCTTAATCAACTTCATGGGAGTTTTGCTTTAGGTATAATATTTAAAGATCAGCCAGATCTAATTGTTGGTGCAAGAAGAGGATCACCATTAGCTGTTGGTTATGGTCCTAATGAAAATTACTTAGGATCTGATTCTTATGCGCTAAAGTCAATGACAAATAAGATATCATATTTAAATGATGGGGAATTTTGTATTCTAAAAAAAAATCAGGTTGAATTTTTTAATCAAACTGGAAAAAAAATAAACAAAAAAGTTTTAGAACTATCATCGAGTGAACAAGATTATGAGAAGGGTGACTTTAAGCACTTTATGGCTAAAGAAATAGAAGAACAGCCTACCACACTAAAAAAATGTATTAAAGAATATGTAGATAATATTAACAATGATATAAATATTTATAATTTTCCTTGGGATTTAAAAAAAATTTCTTCTGTTATTTTAATAGGATGTGGAACAGCTTATCACTCTTGTTTAATGGCTAAATATTGGTTTGAAGAACTAACAACTCTGGATGTATCTATAGATATTGCATCTGAATTCAGATATCGAAAAAATAGATTTAAAAAGGATGCTTTATATATTTTTGTTTCTCAATCTGGTGAAACAGCTGATACATATGCTGCTTTAGACATATGCAACAAAAATAATATGAAAACTTGTAGTGTTGTCAATGTTATCGAAAGTTCTATAGCTAGAGATTCAAATTTTGTCTTACCTATACATTGTGGGCCTGAAATAGGAGTCGCTTCAACAAAAGCATTTTTAGGTCAAATGCTTGTTCTTTATATGTTTATATTAAAATTTTCGTCTTTAAGAAAAAATTTAAATAAAAAAAATTATGTTCAAAAAATAAAAGATCTGAAAAAATTACCAGAACTTGTTGCAAAAACACTTTTAACAGAAAATAAAATTCAATCTGTCTCAAGTACATTTACAGAAGCAAAAGGATCTATGTTTTTGGGCAGGGGATTTTCATATCCAATAGCCCTAGAGGGTGCTCTTAAATTAAAAGAATTATCATATGTCCATGCCGAAGGTTATCCAGCCGGTGAAATGAAACATGGACCGCTAGCATTAATTGAAGATGGTATGCCAGTTGTTGTTTTGGCTCCAAGAGATAGTTATTATCCAAAAACAATTTCTAATATGCAGGAGGTTATTGCGAGGGGTGCAAAAGTATTATTGATCACTAACAAGAGTAGTGACGAAGTGTTATCCGAAAATATTTGGGAAACCATTGAAGTTGAAAATACCAATGACGATTTGCTTCCATTTCTATTAACTGTTCCTTTGCAAAAATTAGCATACTTTTCTGCTCTTAAAAAAGGCTATGATATTGATAAGCCTAGAAATTTAGCTAAATCTGTTACGGTTGAATAATTAAGAAACTCTGCTAGAACACTCCTAGGTTGAATATGAAAAATTGGAAAATAAATAGCTGGAGAAATTATCCTGTTAAACACATACCGGAATATCCGGATAAAAAAGAATTAGATGGAGTGCTTAATAAGATTAAAGATTTTCCTCCGTTAGTTTTTGCTGGTGAAACTAGACACCTTAAAGAACAATTAGCTGAAGTAGTTGATGGTAAAGCATTTTTATTACAAGGAGGAGATTGTGCGGAGAGTTTTGCAGAATTCCATCCTGATAATATTAGGGATACATTTAAATTAATTTTACAGATGTCGTTAGTTTTGACTTACTCAGCATCATTGCCAGTAATTAAATTAGGAAGAATTGCGGGACAATTTTCAAAACCTAGAAGCTCTCCAATAGAAAATAAAGGTGGAGTAGAATTACCAAGTTATTTGGGAGATAATATTAATGGCATAGAATTTACTAAAAAATCAAGAGTACCTGATCCAAAAAGACTATTTAAATCATACTCTCAATCAGCTTCAACTCTAAATCTTATAAGAGCCTTTTCTCATGGAGGATTTGCTGACCTTAAAATGGTTCATACTTGGAATTTAGGCTTTATAAAAAAAACCCCTGCTGGAAAAAAATTTAAAGAGTTAGAAGATAAAATTGCTGATGCATTAGCATTTATGGATGCATGTGGAATTAATTCAGATTTCAATCGAAGATTAAAAACTGTAAATTTTTGGACTTCTCACGAAGCTTTATTATTGCCATTTGAACAAGCAATGACAAGAGTAGATTCTACAACAGGTGAACATCATGACACCTCTGCTCATTTTGTTTGGATAGGAGATAGAACTCGACAACTAGATGGTGGACATGTTGAATTTTGTCGAGGAATTGAAAACCCAATTGGAATTAAATGTGGACCTACATTAAAAAGTGAGGACTTAATTAATTTATGTAACAGAATTAATCCAAAAAATGAAAAAGGTAAAGTTACATTAATATCTAGATTTGGGTATGACAATGTAGATAAGTTTTTACCTAAATTAATTAGATCTATAAAAAAAGAGGGCCTAAATGTAATATGGTCATGTGATCCGATGCATGGTAATACAATAAAAGCTACTTCTGGATATAAAACACGACCTTTTAATAACGTCGTTAAAGAAGTTAAAAATGTTTTTGAATGTCACCAAAGTGAAGGAAGTTATGCTGGAGGTTTGCATATCGAAATGACAGGCCAGGATGTGACGGAGTGTACAGGTGGTGCACAAAAAATATCAGATCAAGATTTATCTCACAGATATCACACACATTGTGATCCGAGACTTAATGCTAACCAGGCGCTAGAATTAGCATTTTTAATTTCGGATGAAATTAAAAAAAACGCTACATATTCAAAAAATAATATTAAAGCGGCATCTTAAACGATTGTATTAAATATAATTTTGTTTAAATTTTATAATTATGAAACCTTCTGAAAAAATTCTTTATGTAAGTAATTGGATCAAAAATTATGCTAAAACAATGCCAAGTGAAGCACAGTCATTAGTCATAGGAATTTCTGGTGGAGTAGACTCGTCTGTTTCAAGCACACTAAGTGCAATGACAGGCTTAAAAACAATTGTTTTATCGATGCCAATTAAGCAAGAATCTTCACAACATGATTTAAGCCTTAAACATCAAGAATGGCTTCTTAAAAAATTTAAAAATGTAGAAGCACACACAATAAATTTAGACAAATTATTTGAATTATTTGAAACAACTTTATCAAAATTTGACAGCAATCTTGGAATGGCTAATTCGAGAGCTAGACTTAGAATGACAACTTTATATCAAGTGGCAGCAGCAAATAAGGGAATTGTAGTTGGGACTGGCAACAAGGTGGAGGATTTTGGAGTTGGTTTTTATACAAAATATGGCGATGGTGGAGTAGATATATCCCCAATTGCAGATTGTAAGAAAACTGAAGTTTGGGAGATGGGCAGAGAGCTAAATATATTAAAAGAAATAATTGATGCAACTCCAACAGACGGACTTTGGGAAGATGGCAGAACTGATGAAGGTCAATTAGGATTAAAATACAGTGAATTAGAAGAAGCTATGAATAATCCGAACTCACCAAATCGTGAAAAATATGAGAAAATAAGAAAATTAAATTTGCACAAAATGGAACCTATACCAGTATGCAAGATTCCAAGCTAATCAAATAGATTAACAAATCTATAATTTAAGTATATTTCTAAAACAATGGATAAAGATATTTTTTTAACGAATAATTTAAGCAACAAAAAAGAAAAATTTGTTCCTCTAGATAAAAAAAAAATTGGCATGTATGTATGTGGCCCTACAGTATATGATAATCCTCACATAGGTAACGCCAGACCTTTAGTTGTTTTTGATATCATGTTTAAAATTTTAAAACACAAGTATGGTAAAAATTCAGTTACTTATGTTAGAAATATTACTGATGTAGATGATAAGATTATAAAATCATCTCAAGAAAAAAATACTTCAATCTCCTCTTTAACAAAAAAAATCATTAAAATTTTTACTGATGATTGTAATTATTTAAATTGTGAAATACCATCTGAACAACCAAAAGCTACAGATCATATTGATTTGATGATTAAAATGATTTCTAAACTTATTGATAAGAATTTTGCATATGTGAATAATAAGCATGTTTATTTTCAAGTTAATAAATTTAAAGATTATGGAAAATTATCTAATAAAAAATTAGAAGATTTGATTGCTGGATCAAGAGTTGAAGTTTCAGAAAATAAAAAAAATCCTGAAGATTTTGTTTTGTGGAAACCATCAATTGATAATGAACCTTTTTGGGATTCTCCATGGGGAAAAGGAAGACCAGGATGGCATTTAGAATGTTCAGCTATGGCAAAAAAATTTTTAGGTAATGAATTTGACATACATGGGGGGGGAATCGATTTACTTTTTCCACACCATGAGAATGAAATAGCTCAATCTAGATGTGCAAATAGTACTAAGTTATTTGCTAATTACTGGGTACATAATGCTTTTATTACTATGTCTAATGAAAAAATGTCAAAATCTCAGGGTAATATATTAAAGATAAAAGATTTGAGAGATAAAATTAATGGACAAGTTTTAAGACTTGCCCTTATGAGTGCACATTACAGGCAACCATTAGATTGGAATGATAAGCTTTTAGAGGAATGTAAAAATACTATTGAAAAATGGTATAAAGTTTATTTAACCTTAAAAGATCCTTCTAAAATTCCTGATGATGTAATATCACCACTTTATGACGATCTTAACACACCTGGTTACATTGCAAATTTGCATAAATTATTTGATAGAGCCAATGAAGGTGAAGATAAAGAAAAAAAATTATTTGTTTCAGCTTGTAACCTTATTGGAATATTAAATCAGACAAAAGAGCAATGGTCAGATTTTAAAAAGAAAAAATCTTTAATCTCAGAAAAAGATATTCTTGAAAAAATTGAATTAAGAAATAAAGCTAGAGAAAACAAGGATTATAAAGAAGCTGATAAAATTAGAGATGAACTTTTAGACAAAGAAGTTTTAATAGAAGATAAAGATGGTAAAACATTATGGGAAATTAAATGAGTAAAGAGAGATTATACATATTTGATACAACTCTTAGAGATGGAGCACAGACTCAAGGTGTAGATTTTTCCTTGGATGACAAACAAAAAATAGCAATTGCATTAGACAATCTGGGTGTAGATTATATTGAGGGTGGATGGCCAGGGGCCAACCTTACTGATACTGAATTTTTTCAAAAAAAACATAAATTTAAAAATGCCAAGTTAACTTCTTTTGGAATGACTAAAAAATCAGGCCGAAGTGCTGACAATGATCCAGGTCTATCTGCTCTTATGAACTCTAATACAGTCTCAGTTTGTTTGGTCGGTAAATCTTGGGATTTTCATGTTGATATAGCGCTTGGCATTTCAAATGAAGAAAACCTGAAAAATATAAGCGAAAGTGCAAAGCACTTTATTAAGGAAAAAAAAGAATTCATGTTTGATGCAGAGCATTTTTTTGATGGATATAAAGCAAATCCAAAATATGCAATATCATGTCTTAAAGCAGCCTTTGATCAAGGTACAAGATGGATAGTTCTTTGTGATACTAATGGTGGAACCTTACCTCATGAAATTACAGAGATAGTCACTGAAGTTTCCAAGATAATACCTGGAAAAAATTTAGGAATTCATGCTCATAACGATACTGGAAATGCTGTAGCAAATTCACTCTCGGCAGTATTGGCTGGCGTAAGGCATATCCAAGGAACAATTAACGGGTTAGGTGAAAGATGTGGCAATGCCAACTTAATGTCCTTAATTCCAACATTTTATTTAAAAAAAGATTTTTCTGAAAAATTTAAAATAAATATAAAACCAAATAATATTAAAAAATTAACACAATGTTCTAGGCTTTTAGATGAAATTTTGAATAGAAAGCCCAATAAGCATTTGCCATACGTTGGAGCTGCAGCATTTTCTCATAAAGGAGGATTGCATGTATCAGCAGTACAGAAAGACCCCAAAACATATGAGCATATAGATCCTGAAGAAGTGGGTAACACAAGAAATATTATTATATCTGATCAAGCTGGTAAATCAAATATCCTTTCTAGATTGAGAACTATAGGAGTTGAGGCAAAAGAAAATGATCCTAAAGTTAAAAAACTTTTAGATGAAGTAAAAGATAGAGAATTTATTGGTTATAGTTATGATGGAGCAGATGCTTCTTTTGAATTATTAGCTCGAAGAATAATGGGTGAAATACCAAGATATATATTAATAAATGAATATGATGTTTCTGTTAGAAAAAATTCCTCTGGAAAAATTATTTCATCTGCAAAAGCCCAACTCGAGGTAGATGGTGAAAAAATTATTTGTGAAGGCGAGGGGAATGGTCCTGTAAATGCTTTAGATAACGCTATTAGGCAAAATGTAGATCGACTAAACAAATACTCAAAATATTTAAAAGATCTTACATTGGTTGATTATAAAGTTAGAATTTTAAATACAGGAACAGAAGCTGTTACAAGAGTTTCAATTGAAAGCACAGACTCAAAAGGAAAAAATTGGTTTACAATAGGTGTTTCAACAAACATTATTGATGCCTCATTTAAAGCACTAATTGATAGTTTGGATTATAAATTATTTAAAGATAATGCCCCTGCAAGCCTTTAATGTCATTTAATAATATTTCATTTATTCTACATCAGCCTCAACTATCTGAAAATATAGGTGCTTGTGCTCGAGCGATTAAAAACTTTAATTTCAAAAAATTAGTTATTGTTAAACCAAAACCAATTTTTCCAAATGATAAAATTTTAGCAACATCAGTGGGAGCAAAAGATGTTATTACTAATAGTAAAGTTTATAACACATTAGAAATAGCCGTTAAAAAAGTAGACTATGTAATTGCTACTTCAGCAAGGTTTAGAAATAAGAATATTAAACATATCAGATTAGATGATTTAAAAAATATTGATTTTAGCAAAAAAGTAGCTTTTTTATTTGGATCAGAAGCGTCGGGTTTATCTAACAATGAAATAAGTTATGCAAACTATACCATGCAAATACCAACAAATCCTGACTTTAAATCTTTAAATTTGTCTCACAGTGCCATTATTGTTGCTCAAAAAGTAGCAAGTATAATCAAACTTAAAAGTGCAGAATATTCAAAATCTAACAAAGTTTCTTTAGCAAGTAAAAAAGATATTCAGGCAATGATTAATCTCTGCATTAAAAAATTAGAAGAAAAGAATTTTTTTAAACCAGTTGAGAAGAGACCTGTAATGATAGAAAATTTAAGAAGTATTTTTTACAAAATGGAGCTATCTGAGAAAGAAACTCGTATTTTATCAAGCGTAATTGCTAGTTTAGCCAAAAAAGGTTGATTGACAAAATAATGAGTAAGTTTATAACCCCAACTATCAAATGACAAAACGAATAAGTTCTAAACATAAAATAGATAGAAGATTAAAAATAAACCTTTGGGGTAGACCAAAGAGTCCATTTAATACTAGAGCGTATGGTCCTGGACAGCATGGTCAAGCTAGAAAAGGAAAACCCTCTGATTATGGAATTCAGCTGCAAGCAAAGCAAAAATTAAAAGGTTACTACGGTAATATTAATGAAAGACAATTTAGAAATATCTATAAAAAAGCTGCAATGCAAAAAGGTGATACAGGAGAAAACTTAATTGGATTACTTGAAAGAAGATTGGATGCAGTTGTATATAGAGCAAGATTTTCAACAACAATTTTTTCAGCAAGACAACTTATTAATCATGGCCACGTTAAAGTTAATGGAAAAAAAGTTAATATAGGAAGCTATATTGTTACAGAAGAAGACACGATCGAAATTAGAGATAAATCTAAAGAATTAGCATTTATTGATATAGCTTTAGCAAATAAAGAGAGAGAAACTCCTGAATATATTAAGTTAGATGAAAAAAACAAAAAAGTTACATTTGTTAGAACACCGAAATTTGAAGAAGTTCCCTACCCAGTCGTCATGGAACCCAATCTAGTAATTGAGTATTATTCTAGATAAAAAATATTTATTTTTTAAAATTAATTCCTTTGTCCTCTAGAATTTTTTTAAGTTCACCATTTTCGTACATCTCTTTTACGATATCACAGCCACCAACAAATTCATTTTTAATATAAAGTTGAGGTATAGTAGGCCAATCACTAAATTCTTTTACTCCATCTCTTAAAACCTGGTTTTCTAGAACATTAATTCCCTTGAAGTTTACTTCTAATATTCTTAGCATATTTGAAACTGCCATTGAAAATCCACACTGAGGAGCGTCTGGAGTTCCCTTCATAAATAAACAAACATCATTATTTGTAATTTCATTATTAATTAAATCTTTAGTCTGTTGTTCCATAGTTACTCCTTTGTTTTAATTGCTAAAGCGTGTAGTTCACTACCCATTTTTCCTTTAAGAGAGTTGTACACCATTTTATGCTGTTCAATTTTACTTTTTCCTGAAAATTTACTTGATGTTATTGTTGCAGAATAATGATTGCCGTCACCAGCTAAATCTTGAATATCAATTTTAGCATCAGGTAGAGCCTCTTTTATAAGAGTCTCAATTTCTTTTAAATCCATTGCCATTATTTACTCATATAGTTAGTTAACCAAGTTGTATGTGATTTGATCAAATCGTCAATTGATACTTTTGACTTATCATCAATAATAAGATCAGTATTGTTTACAGTTCCAAGCTCATCATAATGAACAGAGTTCTTTTCAAGAACTTCAGCTACGTTTTTAAAGTTTTTTTTTTCAATTTCTACTATATATCTACCCTGATCTTCTCCAAACAAGTATTCAAAATTATTGATTAAATAGCTTGGTTTTTTGAGGGTTGCACCTTTTTTCCCCTTGATGCACATTTTTGATAGAGCTGTAATAATTCCTCCCAAAGAAACATCATTTGCTGCTTTAATATATTTCTCATCGATAAGTTTCAAAATAGTTTCACCGTTATTTTTTTCGTTAAAAAGATTTATTTCAGGAGGAGGGCCATTTTTTTCATTCAAAATATCTCTTGAGAATATACTTTGATCCAAGTGTCCTTCAGTTTTTCCTATAACTAAAAGTACATTATCAGTTTCTTTAAGGTCCATAGTAACCATATTATTATAATCCTTAATCAAACCAACTCCACCTATTGCTGGTGTTGGCTTAATACCAATATCTTTTGTTTGATTGTAAAAAGATACATTTCCTGAAACTACTGGGAAATCTAAATACAAGCTAGCCTCACTCAAACCGTGAACACACTCAACAAATTCACCCATATTTTCTTCATTCTCGGGACTACCAAAGTTTAAGCAGTTTGTGATGGCAATAGGTTTTGCTCCAACTGATATTAAGTTTCTCCAACTTTCGCAAACTATTTGCTTACCACCGCTTAAAGGGTGAGCCCAACAATACACTGCTGAAGAATCTACTGATGCAGCAACTGCTTTATTAGTTCCATGAACTCTTACAACTCCTGCATTTCCACCAGGTTTTTGAATAGTGTCACCCATAACAGTATGGTCGTATTGTTGCCAAATCCACTCTTTACTACATACATTTGGATTTGATAAGATTTTAATCAAAACATTCACTATCTTTAAGTTTTTAAATAGTTCTTTTTCTATTTTTACTTTTTTCGGAAGTTTAGCTTTTTTCCATTTACGTTCATACATAGGAGAGTTTTCAACCAAGGTATTTATAGGAATGTCTGCAACTTTTTTTTCATTATAATAAAGTTCAATTTTTTTACTTTTTGTTGTTTGACCAATTACAGCAAAATCTAAATTCCATTTATCAAATATTTTTTTTGCTAAATCTTCTTTTCCTTTTTCTAAAATAATGAGCATTCTTTCTTGACTTTCAGAAAGCATGATTTCATAAGGTGTCATTTTGGTCTCTCTGCAAGGAACTTTATTTAGATTAATTTCTATACCTAGATTTCCTTTTGATGCCATCTCAATACTAGACGAAGTTAATCCTGCTGCACCCATATCTTGTATGGCTATAATGGAATCACCTGCCATTAATTCTAAACATGCTTCAAGTAAAAGCTTTTCTGTAAATGGGTCACCTACTTGTACGGTAGGTTTCTTTTCCTCAATTTTTTCATCAAATACAGCTGAAGCCATGCTTGCACCATGAATCCCATCTCTACCAGTTTTTGAACCAACGTAGATCACTGGTTTTCCTAGACCAGCTGCTTTAGAATAAAATATCTTATTTTTTTTAACTAACCCTAGTGTCATAGCATTTACTAAAATATTACCATTATAAGATTCGTCAAAACTTGTTTGTCCAGCAATTGTGGGTACACCCATACAATTTCCGTACCCCCCAATACCATGAACAACACCTCTTAGTAAATTTCTAGTTTTTTTATGCTGTGGTGAGCCAAAATGAATTGAGTTCAAATTAGCTATAGGTCTTGCACCCATAGTAAAAACATCTCTCATAATTCCACCAACACCAGTTGCAGCACCTTGATAGGGCTCAATAAAAGAAGGGTGATTGTGACTCTCTATTTTAAAAACAATCGCGTCATCATCCCCAATATCAATAACTCCTGCATTTTCACCAGGTCCTTGAATGACATGTTTTCCTTTAGTAGGTAATTTTTTTAAATGAAATCTTGAAGATTTATAAGAACAATGTTCATTCCACATTGCTGAAAAAATTCCAAGCTCAGTAATATTTGGAGTTCTTTTTAATAAATTGCAGATCTTTTTATATTCATCTTTTTTTAATCCATGCTCTATAGCAATTTGTTCATTAACTATCATTATTTTGCAATCCACCCGCCATCAATAATTATTGAGCTACCAGTTATCATTGATGAAGCATTAGAGCTTAAATAAGTGATTGCTGTTGCTACGTCACTTTCTGTTGCAATTCTTCCAAGTGGAATATTACTTAATGCGTACTTATTAAACTCTTTATTACCTAAATACTTTTTAGCTCTTGGTGTTGCAACAAAGGTAGGGCAGACACTATTAACTCTTATATTAAATTTAGCCAAATCTATAGCCATTCCTTTTGTTAACCCTTCTATACCAAATTTTGTCATACTATAAACCGTTCTATTGGGACCTGCTACAAGTCCAAACATTGATGAGGTATGAATTATAGAACCACCAATTTTTTTTCTATTTTTAAGTTTTAACATTTTATCTGTACAAAGCTTTGCTACATTAAAAGCAGATTTTATATTAATATTCAATAATGTTTCTAATGATGATTTTTTAACTTTTAAAAAAGGTTCTGGTAAATTTGTACCTGCGTTATTAACAAGAATATCAATTTTTTTTATTTTACTAATTTCTTTACTAATTTTTTTATAATCATTTATATCGCACTCGATACATTGAATTCTTGTTCTTAATTTTCTTTTTAAAGAAGCTAACTCATTAGTATTTCTACCGATAGCGACAATAGAAGCCCCAACCTGATGCATGGCTATTGCTGTAGATCTACCGATACCCTTTGTTGCACCTGTTACTACAGCAACTTTGCCTTTTAGGTTGATATCTTTTAAGAATTTTGGCATTATTTTGCAGTCCATCCACCATCGACCATAAATGATGTTCCTGTAATTGAGTTAGAGCTATCAGCAGCTAAAAAAGCAACAGCTGTTGAGACATCATTTTCTTCAGCAAGTCTTCCAAGTGGAATGTTTTCTAATACTTGTTGTTTAAATTTTTTATTTTTAAAAAATTCTTTAACCATTGGGGTAGCAACAAAAGTAGGACACACTGTGTTAACTCTTATATTATATTTTCCCAACTCGAGAGCCATACCTCTTGTTAAGCCTTCTAAACCAAACTTAGTCATATTATAAACACTTCTTATCGGAGCACCAACTCTTCCAAGCTGTGAAGACATATTAATAATTGAACCACCTACTTTTTTTCTATTTTTTAACTCAACCATTTTTTGAGAACACATTTGCGCTATATTAAAAGCAGCTTTCATATTTAGTTCAACTAAATATTCCATATTTTCTTTTTTAACTTGTGTAAAATGTTCTGGACGATTGCTACCAGCGTTATTAACCAATATATCTAATTTTTTAATTCCTTTTAAAATATTTTTAAATTTATTAAAATCGGTCACATCACATTCAAATTTTAAACATGAGCCTTTGGTTTTTTTGATTAATTTTTCAACTTTCATTAAGTCAGATAGAGTTCTACTAACTATAATAACTTTTGCGCCAGCTTCTGCTAAAGCAATTGCGGTAGCTTTTCCAAGTCCTTTTCCAGCACCTGTAACTAAAGCCGTTCTATTTCTTAAGTCTATTTTTTTAAACATTTCAAAGTAAAAGTATTTTTACGTCGGTATATATTAAGTCAACAGCAACGATTAAAATAGCAAATAAACCAACCCAAGCTATCCATTTATATTCAGTAATCCATTTTGATATTAAACTAGCAGCTGTTGCCATAAGAATTATTGATAACGCTAATCCAAAAATTAACAAAACATAATGATCTCCTGCTGCACCCGCAACACCTAAGACATTATCCAAACTCATTGTAAAATCTGCAAGTAAGACTGTCCATATAGCTTTAATAAAACTTGAACTATCTACCTTTACATTTTCTTCACCTGATTGTCCTTTAATCACGTCAATATAAAGTTTATAAATAATATAAAATAATAACAAACCACCAATTAGTCTTAACCCTGTTATTTGAAGTAAATAAGCAGTCAACATCGTTAAAATAATCCTTAAGATTACAGCCCCACCTATACCCCAAAAAATTACCTTTTTTCTTTGCTCAACTGGGAACTTAGAAGCAACCATGCCAATTATGATGGCATTATCTCCTGCCAAAATTAAATCTATAAAAATTATTTGAGTTAATATTACAAGTTGTTCGGATGCGATGAATTCTAAAAACATATTAATTGTTTAGTATCATATCAGCACCTTTTTCTGCAATCATTATTGTAGGTGCATTTGTATTTCCTGAGGTAATATTTGGCATTACCGATGCATCTATTACTCTTAGGTTTTTAACTCCATGAACTTTTAGTTCATCTGAAACAACTGAGCTTTCATCATTGCCCATTTTACAAGTTCCTACAGGATGAAATATAGTTTGAGCATAATTACTTGCTGCTCTAACTAACTCTTCATCATTTTGAATGCTAATACCTGGTCTAAACTCTTCGGGCTCGTATTTTTTAAATTCATTACTTTCTAAGACAATTTTTCTTATTAACTTTAAACCAGCGGCAGCAACTCGTCTATCTTCATCGCTTGAAAGGTAATTCATTTTTATTTTAGGATTTATTCTACTGTCTTTACTTGTAATATTAACTTCACCTTTACTTGTAGGTCTTATGTTTGCAACAGTAGGTGTGAACGCAGCAAAATTATGTAGATTTGAACCACCTAATTTGTCTGTACTAATTGGTTGAACGTGAAACTGTAGATTAGGGGTTTCTCTTGAGGAATCACTTTTTGCAAATCCACAGAGTTGACTAGCACCCATAGTCATGGGGCCACTTCTGAAAAAAACATACTCCATGCCAATCATCAATTTACCAATAAGGCTATTGATTTTTTTATTTAATGTTTGAATATTTTTAACTTTGTAAACAGGTCTAAACATTAAGTGATCTTGTAAGTTCTTTCCAACACCAATAGAATTTTTAACAATATCAATTTCAAGGTTGTTTAGCTTTTTAGCTTCACCAATACCTGATGTCTGAAGAATTTGTGGTGAACCAATTGAACCTGCGCTTAAAATGATTTCTTTATTTGCTTTTATTGTAAAAGATTGACCATCTTTCCAGCAAGAAACACTAACAGCTTTTTTATTCTCAAAATTTATTTTTTCAACATGACACCTAGTTTTAATTTCTAAATTTTTTCTGTTTTTAATTGGATTTAAATAGCCAACAGCTGCACTACATCGTAAACCATTTTTTTCAGTTACTTGAAAATAACCACAACCATGATTATTCCCTCTATTAAAATCATTAACTTTAGGAATTCCAATTTCCTCAGCTGCATTCATAAATGCATCTAATATAGACAATTTTATTCTTTGGTCTGAAACTGATAGTGGACCTCCAATGCCATGAAATTCACTTGGTCCTCTTTCTTGATTTTCAGCTTTTAGGAAGTAGGGTAATACATCATTCCAACTCCAACCTTTATTTCCTAATTGTCTCCAAATATCATAATCTTGTTCTTGACCTCTTATATAAAGCAAACCATTAATAGAAGAGCTCCCACCAAGAGTTTTTCCTCTAGGGTACGGTATGGATCTATTTTCCATTGTCTTATCTGGTTCTGTTTTATAACACCAATCAGTTTTTGGATTGTGCATAGTTTTATAATATCCAACAGGAATATGTATCCAGGGATAAGAGTCTTTGCCTCCTGCTTCTATTAATAAAATTTTATTATTAGGATTTTCTGATAATCTATTTGCAAGAACACATCCTGCTGAACCAGCACCAATAATTATATAATCAAAATTTTCCATTAGATTAGAACGTTTATAATGACAAAAATTTAAAATACCAGTATTACCAACGCTTATAAGGTTTACATTTAATATATTAGTAGTTGTTTTAATTTTATTAATTTGAGAGAGTTTCTCTTTTATAAAAAAACATAATGAGAGGAAAATATATAATATGAAAAAAATCATATCATTAGTTGTAGGAACTCTTCTTTTAACTGTCATGACAGTTACAGGAGCTTCTGCAAAAACTCTTAAGTGTCAAACTGTACTTAATTCAAAATCTGATGAGGTGAAAATGTTAAAAGATTTCACTGATACGGTAACTGAATTAACACAAGGATCACTTAAGTTCGAACTTATGCCTGTTGGATCAGTAGTAGGTGTAAAAGAAACTTTAGACGCAGTTGATAAAGGATTAATTGATTGTGGTTTTGCTTGGACTCACTATTGGTCTGGTGATCACCCAGCAGCAATGTTATTTGGTTCTCCAGTAGCAGGTGCAGGTGTTGGTATCGATAATATTGCATTTTTATCTTGGTTCCAATATGGTGGTGGTAAAGAACTTTACGACCAATTATGGTCTGAGATGGGAAGAGACATCAAAGGATTTATGTTACAACCAGTAGGCCCTGAAGCTTTAGGTTGGTTCAAAGAACCAATTAATAGCATGGCTGACTTTAGAAAGTACAAGTTCAGAACTCCTCCAGGAATTCCAGGACAAACTTATAAAGACATTGGTGTAGCTTCTGTTGCAATGGGTGGTGGAGATATTTTACCAGCTCTTGAAGCGGGAACAATTGATGCTGCTGAATGGTGTTGTCCTAAGCCGGATATGACATTCGGTTTTCAGAAAGTTCTAAAACATTATTATCTACAAGGTCTTCACCAAGTAGTAGTAAATGCTGATTTCTATATTACAGGCAAAACTTACGAAAAAATGTCTGCAATTGAAAAGAAAGCTTTAGAAGTTGCTGCAAATGCATCTTTATCAAAATCAATGAGTTACAGAATA
>Ga0307986_10001520_pt1 | contig 16813 bp, 14 predicted proteins | sample EllFjometageno82_FD_203170 | JGI IMG/M metagenome (GOLD analysis project Ga0307986, IMG submission 203170) | Marine microbial communities from Ellis Fjord, Antarctic Ocean - #82 | ecosystem: Environmental > Aquatic > Marine > Unclassified | place: Southern Ocean | collected 2014-10-09
CTTTTTCTGAAATTGTATTTAAAGAATTCCATTCTTCTGATATTTTTTTATTTTTCTCTAAAAAAGATTTAACAGATTCAAAAATATATTTAGCAGATTTAATTTTTAGGGATGATTGACCAAAAATAATTAAAGGTTTTTTAGCTTCTTTAATTAGATTTGATATTTCATGATTATCTTCTGTAATTTTTTTAATATTTTCAATATCACCATCTAAGGACTCGTATGGGTAAGTCAGATCACCGACATCATTTAAAGAAATTATTTTTGTTTTATTTTGTAGGTATGCTTTTCTAATACGTGCATTCAAAATTGTTGCTTCATACCTGGGGTTAGTTCCTATAAGTAAAATAAAATCTGCCTCTTCTATGCCGTTAATTGTTGAATTGAATAAATAGTTTTCTCTTTTTTTGGGATTTAAATATGTGTGATCACTTCTTGATTCAACATTGTATGAACCCAGTGTTTTATTGAAAAATTCTTTAAATAAATACAATGTTTCCATATTAACTAAATCACCAGTTATTCCACATACCTTATCCTTATCAGCATCTTTAAACTTAGACTTAATTATATTAAAAACTTCGTTCCATGATGCTTTCTCAAATTTACCATTATATTTTATAAAAGGGGTATCCAGACGTTGATTTAACAAGCCATCACAAGCATACCTTGTTTTATCTGAAATCCACTCTTCATTAATATCCTCATTAATTCTTGGTAAAATTCTTTTTACTTCCCAGCCATATGTATCAACTCTTATATTGCTGCCTATAGCATCCATTACATCAATAGACTCCGTTTTTTTTAACTCCCATGGTCTAGCTTCAAACACGTAGGGTTTAGATGTTAAGGCACCAACTGGACATAAATCTACAACATTAGCAGATAATTCTGATTGCATAGATTGCTCAAGATATGTTGTAATTTCCATATCCTCACCTCTACCAATAGCTCCTATCTCTGTTACACCAGCAACCTCTGTAGCAAACCTAACGCATCTGGTGCAATGTATGCATCTAGTCATTTGTGTTTTAATTAAAGGTCCCATATTTTTTTCAGAAACATATCTTTTATTTTCTTTGTATCTAGATTTATCAACACCATAAAACATGGACTGATCTTGCAAATCACATTCTCCACCTTGATCACAAACAGGACAATCCAATGGATGGTTAGCTAACAAAAATTCCATGACACCTTTTCTTGCTTTTTCTACAAATTCAGTGTTTGTTTTAATATTCATTCCTTCAGCTGCTGGCATGGCACATGAAGCTACAGGTTTTGGGGACTTTTCCAATTCCACTAAACACATTCTGCAATTACCAGCTATTGATAATTTTTCATGATAACAAAACCTTGGGATTTCAACTCCAGCTTTTTCACAAGCTTGAAGTACAGTTAGACCTTCTTCAACCTCTACATCAATTTCATTAACTTTTAATTTAAGCATCTTTTTTATTTAATAAATGTTGATCAACTAAATAGGGAACATTATTTCCCTTATCAAAAACTGGACTAAAATTGTTTCTTTCTTCAATTTCTTTTTTAAAATGTCTCAATAATCCTTGTACAGGCCATGAAGATCCCTCACCAAAAGCACAGATAGTATGTCCCGCAATTTGAGTTGTAACATCTCCCAACATATCAACTTCATCCCTCGAGGCTTCACCTTTAGCCATCCTTTCAAGCATTCTCCACATCCACCCCGTACCTTCCCTACAAGGTGTACATTGACCACAGCTTTCATGTTTATAAAATCTTGCAATTCTTGCCATGCATTTAATGATATCCTGATCTTTGTTGATAACAACAATACCTGCTGTTCCTAAACCACTTTTTTCAGCAGCCAATGAATCAAAATCCATTGTTAAAGTTTCACAGGTTTTTTTTGGTATTAAAGGCATTGAAGAACCACCAGGTATTACAGCCTGTAAGTTGTCCCATCCTCCAATTACACCTCCAGCATGAACTTCTATCAATTCTTTAAGGGATATGCTCATTTCCTCTTCAACATTACATGGGTTATTAACATTACCAGAAATACAAAAAATTTTTGTTCCTGTGTTTTTTTCTTTACCTAAAGATGCAAACCACTTTCCCCCTCTTCTTAATATTGTTGGAATAACAGCTATAGTTTCAACATTATTAATTATAGTTGGACATCCATAAAGGCCTATTAAAGCTGGAAAAGGTGGTTTTAACCTAGGTTGACCTTTCTTACCCTCTATACTTTCAAGTAAAGCAGTTTCTTCACCACATATATAAGCACCAGCTCCATAATGAATATAAATATCTAAATCCCAACCACTCCCTGATGCATTTTTTCCTATTAATTTTTTTTCATAAGCTTCATTAATTGCTGTTTGAAGTTTTTCTCCATCTATAAAGTATTCTCCTCTTATATAAATATAACAAACATGCGCTTGAACAGCGTAAGCAGCAATCAAACATCCCTCAATTAATTTGTGTGGTTCAAATCTTAAGATGTCTCTATCTTTACAGGTACCCGGTTCTGACTCATCAGCATTTATTACTAGGTAGTGAGGTCTAGAGCCTAATTCTTTTGGCGCAAAAGACCATTTTAAACCAGTAGGAAATCCTGCACCTCCTCTACCTCTAAGTTCTGAGGCTTTAACTTCAGTAATTATCCAATCTCTACCTTTGTCAATTAATTCTTTAGTACTTGTCCAATCACCTCTTTTTTTTGAAGATTCGACATCTGAACCATTATCATTATATAAATTCTGAAATATTCTATCTTCGTCTTTAAGCATTTTTTAAATCCATAAGTGTTTTTCTATTATTTTCAGGTTCATTGTTTATACGGCCTCTATACGATCCTGGCTTCGGTGTTTCTCCACTTAGGATCATTTCTAAAATTTCTAATGTTTTTTCTTTATCTAAATCTTCAAAATAATCTTCATTGATCTGCATCATTGGTGCATTAACACATGCACCTAAACACTCAACTTCCGTCCAAGAACAACTTTCATCTTTCGATAATTCATTTTCATTTTCAGAAATTTTTTCTTTACATGCTTCAACAAGTTTATAAGCACCTCTAATCATACATGGTGTGGTTGTACAAACTTGTATAAAATGTTTCCCTACAGGAGAAAGATTATACATTGTATAAAATGTTGCTACTTCGTAAACCTTTATATACGGCATATCTAAAAACTTACCAATACATTTCATAGCAGCTAATGGAATCCAGTTACTGTTTTGTTTTTGTGCTATATAAAGTAAAGCCATTACAGCGCTTTGTTGTCTATCTTTAGGGTATTTTGCAACAATCGATTTAGCTACCTCTAATGATGTTGGATTAAACTCAAAATTTTCAGGCTGATTTTTTGAAGGTCTTCTTAAGCTCATTATCGATCTACCTCTCCAAAAACTATATCCAGCGATCCTAATACAGCCGGTACATCTGCAAGCATATGCCCTTTAATTAAATAATCCATTGCTTGTAAATGAGAAAAACCTGGTGCTCTAATTTTACATTTGTATGGTTTGCTAGATCCATCAGATATTAGATAAACACCAAATTCACCCTTCGGTGCTTCAACAGCAGTATATATTTCATCCTTATCAACACGGTATCCTTCTGTAAATAGTTTAAAGTGATGAATTAAAGCTTCCATAGATTGTTTAATATCTTTTTTAGCTGGTGGACTAATTTTTCCATCAGATGATTTAATTGGACCTTTTGGAATTTTTGCTAAACATTGTTTGATTATAGAAACACTTTCTCTCATTTCATCAATTCTACACAAATATCGGTCATAACAATCACCATTTTTACCAATTGGTATATTAAATTTTAATTGTTCATAACATTCGTATGGTTGAGATTTTCTTAGATCCCAAGCAACACCAGATCCTCTAATCATAACTCCACTAAATGAATAATCTAAAGCATCCTCTTTTGTTACAATTCCAATATCAACATTTCTTTGCTTAAAAATTCTATTATCAGTTAATAATGTTTCAAGGTCATCTATTATTTTGGGAAAAGATTCACAAAACTTACCTATGTCCTCTTCTAATCCCATTGGTAAATCTTGATGAACACCACCAGCTCTAAAATAGTTTGCATGTAATCTTGATCCTGAAACTCTTTCGTAAAATGTCATTAAAGTTTCACGTTCTTCAAAACCCCAAAGTGAAGGTGTTAATGCACCAACATCTAATGCTTGAGTGGTTACATTTAATATGTGACTTAAGATTCTGCCTATCTCACAAAATATAACTCTTATAAATTGAGCTCTAATTGGAACATCAATTTTTAGGATTTTTTCTATAGCTAGAGCAAAAGCATGTTCCTGGTTCATTGGCGCAACATAATCAAGCCTATCGAAATATGGTACAGCCTGCATATATGTTTTGTTTTCAATTAATTTTTCAGTTCCACGGTGTAAAAGGCCAATATGTGGGTCTGCTTTTTCAACAACCTCTCCATCCAGCTCTAAAATTAGCCTTAAAACACCATGAGCCGCAGGATGTTGAGGTCCAAAATTAAGATTTAATGTTTTACTCTTTTTTGTCATTTTTTTTCTCTGTTTGTTTATTGATATATTTTGTTCCCTCCCAAGGGCTTTCATAATCAAAATTTCTATAATTCTGCTCTAATTTAACTGGCTCTTGGATAACTTTTTTTAACTCTTCACTATATCTAACCTCTGTATGACCTGTTAAAGGAAAATCTTTTCTTAAGGGATGTCCTTCAAAACCATAGTCTGTGAGAATTCTTCTTAAATCTGGGTGATCTTTAAATTTAACACCATACATATCAAAAACTTCACGCTCCATCCAATTTGCTGCAGGATATATTGAAGTTAGTGATGGGATTATCTCGTTTTCATTAATTAAATAACTTAATACAATCCTTTGATTAAACTCATGACTTAAAAATAAATAAACTACTTTAAAACGTTGGACATTTTCTGGATAATCAACAACCGTTACATCAATTAGTTGTCTAAACTTTGTATTTTCATTACTTTTAATAAAGAGAGTAACGTCTATTAGATCTTCACTATCAATGTATAGATAAAGTTGATCATGCCGGATTTCAGATTTATTTATCTTAGTTGTGAGTTCTGAATTAATTTTTTTTTCTAGATCAATTAGGTTAATCATATTTATTATCTTTCAAAGGAACCTTTGTTTCTAATTTTTTTTTGAAGTTGCATTATTCCATACAGTAATGCCTCTGCTGAAGGCGGGCATCCAGGAACATAAATATCAACAGGCACAATTTTATCACATCCTCTGACTACAGAATAAGAATAGTGGTAATATCCACCACCATTAGCACAACTACCCATTGAGATTACATATCTAGGCTCAGGCATTTGATCATAAACTTTTCTAAGTGCTGGAGCCATTTTATTTGTTAAAGTTCCTGCTACAATCATAACATCCGACTGTCTAGGTGACCCTCTAGGCGCCGCACCAAATCTTTCAAGATCGTATCTTGGCATAGCAGTCTGCATCATTTCTACAGCACAGCAAGCCAGACCAAAGGTCATCCAGTGTAATGAGCCAGCTCTTGACCAATTAATTAAATTATCTAACGATGTTGTTATGAACCCATCCTTGCTAAAATCTTCAGCAAGTTTTTTAAATTCTTCAGGTATTTTTTTATTATTATCTTCTAAATTCATAATCTAAAATTCTATTCCCAATCTAAAGCACCTTTTTTCCATTCGTAAATAAAACCTATTGTAAGAATTCCTAAGAAAATCATCATAGAAGAAAAACCTAATAAACCTATATTGCCCAAGGAGATTGCCCAAGGAAATAGAAATGCTATCTCTAAATCAAAAATAATAAAAAGAATTGCAACTAAGTAAAACCTAACATCAAACTCAATTCTAGAATCTTCAAAAGGCTCAAAACCACACTCATAAGCTGATAGCTTTTCTGGATCAGGATTTTTTGGTGAAAGAATTAAATTTACTGCAACGAAAGCACAGCTCAAGCCAAGTGCAATTATTAAGAAAAGAATAATTGGTAGGTAATCTTTTAAAAGTTCAGAAAGCATAAAATCTATATAACACTTTTTTTAACATCTTGAAGAGCGCATAGAGGTTAATTTTGTCAATATTCACATACAAACCGTGAAAAGTGGCGGGAGTGAAGGGACTCGAACCCTCGACCTATCGCGTGACAGGCGATCGCTCTAACCAACTGAGCTACACCCCCACTTTACTTATTTTGGTGGGCAGTAAAGGACTCGAACCTTTGACCCCCTCGGTGTAAACGAGATGCTCTACCAACTGAGCTAACCGCCCAAAACCAAATTATGCACTATTTATAACAACTTAATTGAGAAAGCAAATGTTTAAAAAGTAATATGAGGACCAATAAGTGAACAAAATCCATACCTATTACATACCTGACTTTAGTCAGTTGAAATTTTGTTCTCCATACCTGCTGCATACCTACCTGGTCATTTCTACCCCACCCCACTTACAGTTTTGGAGGTATTTTCATCAAATGTAAATTTGTTATTAATTGTGAAAATAGCAACACTCTGAAATAATTGTGATTATTTCTTGATATTTATTTTCTGAGTAAGTCTATTTGAAAATAAAGAAATTTTTCTATTTTCATTAAAATCTACTTTATTAATAATAATTTTATTAATCATACTTTTTAAATTATTTTTCTTTGAAGTTAAACTAATATCATTAAAGGTATGTTTTTTTATTTTAGAATTTAAAGAATAAATAAATTGAAATTTTTTATTATCAAATTTCATTGAAAAAGATAGTAATCCCACCTTCTTTTTAATTATTTTTAGTCTTATTTTTTTAGTATTTTTTAAAAATTTAAATAGATAAGTAAAATCATGATAAACCAGTCTGTTCACTATATCGTTTTTAATATTAGAATATTTTTTTCTAGTTATAAAATTTTCATTTTTCAGACAAATTTTTATATTTTTATAATTTTCTAAATCAGACACATAAAGCTTACATTTTTTTTTTTTTGCAATTTTATATAATTCTAAATCATTTTTAATATAATTTGTTAAGGGTTTTTCACAAAAAACATTTATACCTTTATTTAATAAATTTTTGACAACTAAAAAATGATTAACAGTCGAAACAGTCACGAATGCCCAGTCAGTATTATATGGAATTTTAGATTTATCTTTTCTATTTTTAATGACTGTTATCTTTTTAATAATCTTAATTTGATTTAAAGATTTAAATACAGTACGCCCCCAATTACCATATCCTAACAGACATACATTAATCATGATCTAATCTTAGTATCTTATATAATTTATTTGCAATATGAACTGAGGTATTCCATTTACTTGAAAATATAGAAATAAATTTTTTATTCAAAAATTGAATCTCACCCATTCTTTCATCAGTTTTTTCAACATTTTGTCTTAGTGTTCTTATGGTAAAAAAAGATCCAACATACTTAGCTTTAAGCAAAAAGGGTAAGTACTGAGAGCCATGATTTATAAATTTTTTAAAATTTGAAATCTTGATATTTTTATTTAATTTATTGTTGACGTATCTAAATTTAGTAGATTTAAAATTAGTAAATTTTTTATTAACTACTTCTATCTTTGAAAATTTTACATCACTCAAAAGATGGTATTTTGTCCCTAAATATGGATCTAAACATACAAATTGGCCATCCATAACAATAAAACTCTTATTTTTATAATAAGTTGGTAATTTAACAAGTATTTTTTCTATAAGCTCATACCTATATTTAGTGTTATTTTTTTTTAACCCCATTTCATTAAGAATTTTATTATTTTGTGAATATGTACAAACAATTATTTTATCATAAAGGGGGATATTTTTTTTGTTAAACTCTTTATTGAGAAATAATTCTACATTACTGGCAAGAATTTTTTTTTTAAGAATATCTTTAAATGTGAAATAATTTAAAATTTTTTCTTTAGTTAAAATTAAATCTGAGATTTTATTGTATTGAGTGTTTTTTTTAATTATATATTTTAACTTATATTTTTTTAAAATTTTAATATATCTATTGAAGCTAATTTTACTGTCTTTATTTGCAACAGCATAATAATTCTGAGTTTTTCCAAAAATATTTTTAGGGAAAAATTTTTTAAAGAGTTTTTCAGAAGATTTTATTTCTCTTATAGTGTCGGGTGATCTCGGATAGTGAAAACCCAAATGAAATCTGAATTGATTAATTTTTGAAGCACCATTAAGTATATCTTTTTCCTTTTCAAAAAGATGTACTTTGTGAGATTTACTGAGCACAAGTGAAATGATTGATCCAAAAAAACCAGATCCGATTACAGCTATTTTCATTAAATTTCCATAAAAATTTTAGTGTAGATTTTAGCATGGATTTTAGCATCAAATCTATTTAATGTTTTTTGTGCATAGTGTGTTTTATTTAAAAGTTTCATTGGTGAATTTAAAAAAAACATAATTTTTTTTGAAAGATTAATATAATCACCAATTTTAATTAATTCCCCACCTTTACCATTTGATAAAATTTCTGAAGCACCAGCATTCATATTTGTACTTATTACTGGTGTTCCAATTGTAAGAGATTCGACTAACGTGTTTGGGAACCCCTCATAAATAGAGGTGGTAAATAAAATTTCAGATCTCTTAATATATGGATAAGGGTTGTATGTTTTATTTATAATAATTATTTTATCATATATATTTAAATTTTTTGCCATTGAAATAATTTTCTTATATTCTGGTCCATAACCAATAAGTATGAGTTTTATTTTTTTAGCCTGACTTGTAATAATTTGAAAAGCTTTTAATGTGGTCTCGTGGTCCTTACGCTTAGAAAATCTTGAAACATTTATTATATATTTATATTTATTTGAAAGATTAATTCTTTGTTTTGCTTTTTTAATAATATTTCTGTCAAATGAAGGGCTATAAACAGTTTTAACTTTACTTTTTATTAAAATACTTAAGTCCTTACTAAGTTTATTGCTAATCCCTATTATCAAATTAGCCTTAGGGTATGTCATCTTGATAAGGAATCTAATTAATTTTTTTTTATATTTTTCTTTATAATTATTATAAAAATTTAATTCATCAATGTGATTTCTATCTACAAATATAGTTTTTATTTCTTTAATAATAAATGTAGAAAAAAATGTAATTATATTTGCAAAATTTTGGCTAGAAATAATAATTATTTTTTCATATTTTTTGCTATCTTTAAATTTTTGAATTATTTTTCTAAATTTGTTTATACTGAAAATTGTTCTCGATACTTTAATTCTCTGAAATGATATTCTTTTATCTAATAAATTTTTTAAATAACTGTTGTTTAAAGATATAAAAGTTATCGAAAAATGATCTAAATCTAGATTATCAATCAATCTAAATAAGGAATTGTCTGCACCACCCAAATATGAGTATGGATGGAAAAATACTAACTTAATTTTTTTTTTCATTTTTAAAGATATTCTTTAACAGTATTTAGATAAGTAGTGCAGTTTTTATTAAAGTCAAATCTATCTAAACTATTAAATGCCAATAACGTTTTCTTTCTCAATTTTTTTTTATTTTTATAAAAATCATAAATTTTTTCTTCTAGTTTAAGATAATCTTTAACATTAAATAAGCTTCCATATTTCTGATTTGCAAGAATTTCTTTGGGTCCAGTCTGACAATTCGATGAAATCACAAATTTTTTAAGAGCTAAAGCTTCAATTAATACATTGGGTAAACCTTCATAAAGAGATGATAAGACCAAAATATCAGATTTTTGAAGGTATGGGTATGGATTTTTTTTAAATTTAATTATTTTTACAACTTTTTGTAATTCATTTTCATTTATGTATTTTATAATATTTTTTTTTTCTTCTCCATCACCAACTATTAATAAATTAAGTTTAATTTTTTTATTAAGTTTTGATATGGCTTTTAATAATGTTAAATGATCCTTTTGTTTTACTAATCGACCTATTGATATGATATTTAATGTATTATTTTGGAAGAAATTAAGAATAATTTTTTTTTTAGAATTCTTAATAATTTTATCTATTTTTTCTAATGGATTGTAAATACAAATAGCACTTATGTTGAATTGTTTTTTCATTTCTTTTTTAAATTCATAACTATTTACAATCACGAGATCAGCAAATTTCAAAAGGAATGTAAAAAATTTCTTTTTAATCATTTTTTTTGAATATCCAATGGGTGCTGCATTAGATCTAATAATTACTTTACAATTAAAAATTTTTGCCAAGATAATTGCATATAGATTGCTATTAAATGAAAAAATTACTATCTTATTTTTTTTTTTAATAAAGAATTTAATAAATAAAATTATAGATATAAATGTTTTAAAGAACCTGTTGCTATGGCTCCAATAATTTAGCTTAGGTGAAATAAAATTTATTTTTTTGTTAAATAATTTTTTTTTATTTGAATTTGCTGTAATCAAATAAATATCATTAATATTATTACAAAAAAAATTAGTAATATTAAATAAATTTTTTTCTACACCACCTCCTTCAATAGCTGGTGAAAAAAATAATAATGTTTTTTTGTTTTTCAAATTAGTGATTGTAAAATATTTAAAAAGTTAGTATTTATAATTATACTTACCAAATATATAGACAATAAGAAATGCATTAAACTTCATCCATTCCTCTGTTAAATATAGATTAAATTTTTAAATAATTTTATTTTTACTACACATTAAATAAATTAATTGTCTTCTAGACAAAATTTGTAAAGCAAACTCTATTATTTTATTATTGAGAGTTAATATTATAAATTGGTAACTACTGAATGCTTGCTTGAGATTTAGCATCTGGTTTTGAAATATTTTCAACCTCGACCCACTCAACTCTTTTTAGTTCTTTAGTTAAGGCTATTTTCAATACTTCATCTGCGTGTTCTATCGGTGTTATTTTAATGTCATCTGTTATCTTTTTTGGCATATCAGCTAAATCTTTTTCATTTTCTTTTGGTATAATAACTTGTTTGATTCCAGCTCTATGTGCTGCTAATAATTTTTCTTTTAAGCCACCTATAGGTAAAACTTGACCAGTTAATGTAACTTCACCGGTCATAGCAACATCTCTTCTTACTGGTATGTTTGTTATGGCAGATACTATGGAGGTGACCATTCCTATACCTGCAGATGGGCCGTCTTTAGGTGTGGCACCTTCTGGTACATGAATATGAAAATCTTTTTTTTCAAACAAAGGTGGTATAATTCCATATTCTAGACTTTTAGATCTAATAAATGATTTGGCAGCTTTAATAGATTCTTGCATCACCTCACCTAGTTTACCCGTTATTTGCATTCTACCTTTTCCAGGCATAATAACAGTTTCTATTTTAAGTATTTCTCCTCCATACTCTGTCCAGGCTAAACCAGTGACAACACCTATTTTATCTTCACTTTCTAATTCACCAAACTTAAATTTTTGAATACCGAGATAATCATGAAGGTTTTTTAAATCAATATTAACTTCTTTTTCTTCACCAGATACAACTTTTTTTACAACTTTTCTCGCAACTTTTGAAATTTCTCTTTCTAAGTTTCTAACACCAGATTCTTTTGTGTAGCTTCTAATAATCTCTTTTATAATGTCTTTAGATAGTGTCATTTCTTTTTCTTTAACACCATTATCTTTAATTTGTTTCGGCAAAAGATATTTGTTTGCAATATTAATTTTTTCATCCTCAGTATAACCGGCAAGTCTAATAACCTCCATTCTATCAAGCAAAGGAGGTAGAATGTTTAAAGTATTAGCTGTTGTTACAAACATTACGTCAGATAAATCATAATCAACTTCAAGATAATGATCGTTAAAAGTTCCATTTTGCTCCGGATCCAATGCTTCTAATAATGCAGAGGAAGGGTCTCCTCTATAATCATTTCCAATCTTATCTATTTCATCAAGAAGAATTAAAGGATTTTTAGTTCCCGCTTTCTTCATCATTTGAATAATTTTTCCAGGTAAAGAGCCAATATAAGTTCTTCTATGTCCTCTAATTTCAGCTTCATCTCGCATACCACCAACAGAAACTCTAACAAACTCTCTATTTGTAGCTCTAGCAATTGACTTACCTAATGAAGTTTTTCCAACACCTGGAGGACCAACTAGACATAAGATGGGGCCTTTAATTTTATCCATTCTTTTTTGTACAGCTAAAAATTCAATTATTCTTTCTTTAACCTTGTCTAAACCAAAATGATCAGCATCTAATACTGCTAAAGCTTTTTTAAGATCGATAGCGACTTCACTTTTTTTAAACCATGGTAGATCAATCATCCAATCTAGATAATTTCTAATGACTGTTGCCTCTGCAGACATTGGGCTCATGTTTTTTAGTTTTTTAAGCTCAGCCATACATTTTTTTTCTACATCTTTTGGCATTTTTGCCTTTAAAATTGACTTATTTAGGCTTGAAGTTTCATCTTTACCGTCTTCAATTTCACCTAATTCTTTTTGAATAGCCTTAAGCTGCTCATTTAAATAGTATTCTCTTTGAGTTTTTTCCATTTGTGTTTTAACTCGACCTCTAATTCTTTTTTCAACACCAATAATGCTAGTTTCATTTTCCATAATTTTAATTATAGAATTAAGTCTTTTTTTAACTTCAGTGGTTTCAAATATCTGTTGTTTTTCTGAAATTGTAGCAGTTAAATGTGAGGCAATGTGATCTGCTATATGAGATGCATTGGCTAATTTCTTAATATTATTTATTGTTTCACCTGAAACTTTTTTATTAATTGATGTCAGCTTTTCAAGCCTTCTAACTGCAGTCATTGCTAGTGGAATTAAATCTTCGTCATCCATAACTTCATCATGTTGATGTGCATATTCGCAAATGATGAATTTATCATTATCTTTAAAATCTATAATTTTAACTCTCTTGATGCCCTCTACTAATACTTTCACTGTGCCATCTGGTAATTTCAGCAATTGAAGAATATTGCCTTCACAACCATACATAAAAACATCTGCTTTTTTAGGGTCATCAATTTCTGAATTTTTTTGCGTAACAAGAACTATTTTTTTATCTTTTTTCATCACCTCATTTAATGCAGAGATTGATTTATCTCTTCCAACAAAAAGGGGGATAACCATATTTGGGAATACAACTATGTCTCTCAGTGGTAATAAGGGTCGTTCTATTTTAACATCCATGGTTTAAATATGGATACTATGAAAGATATTGCAATAGCTATTTATTAGTTATTAACGTTAAAATTAAGCCGCAGATGTTTTTTCTACCTTAGTTTTGCTATTATTTTTTGAATGAACGGTAATGGGTTGAGTTAGACCTTTAGCCGCACTAGCATCAACTATTATCTCTTCCACGTTATCTTGACTGGGTAAGTCATACATAGTTTTTAATAAAATATTTTCTAAAATAGATCTTAGTCCTCTAGCTCCAGTTTTTTTCTTAATTGCTTTTTGAGCAATTTCTTTAATTGCATTTTCTTTAAAAGTTAATTTAGCACCATCTAATTTAAATAATTCTTGATATTGTTTAATTAGAGAGTTTTTAGGCTCTTGTAGTATTTGAACTAGAGATTTTTCATCTAAATCTTCTAGAGTTGCTATCATAGGAAGCCGACCAATAAACTCTGGTATCAAACCATATCTCAACAAGTCTTCGGGCTCTAGACTTTTCATCCATTCACCAGTTTTTTTATCTTCAGTTTTTTTTACATTAGCACCAAAACCAATTGAGGTACCTTTATCTCTTTGAGATATAATTTTTTCTAATCCAGCAAAGGCTCCTCCACAAATAAATAAAATATTTGTTGTATCCACTTGTAAAAATTCCTGTTGAGGATGTTTACGACCACCTTGGGGTGGAACACTTGCAACTGTTCCTTCCATAATTTTTAATAAAGCTTGTTGCACACCTTCACCTGAAACATCTCTTGTAATAGAAGGGTTTTCTGATTTTCTGCTAATCTTATCAACTTCATCAATATAAACTATTCCTCGCTGCGCTTTTTCAACATTATAATCTGCAGCTTGTAATAGTTTTAAAATAATATTTTCTACATCTTCACCAACGTAACCAGCTTCGGTTAATGTAGTAGCATCCGCCATTGTAAATGGGACGTCAAGAATTCTAGCTAATGTTTGGGCTAGTAGTGTCTTACCACAGCCAGTTGGTCCAACTAAAAGAATGTTAGATTTAGATAGTTCTACAGTTTTACTAGTTTTGCTTTCATAATTTAATCTTTTATAGTGATTATGAACTGCCACAGATAAAACTTTTTTAGCATGGACTTGTCCTATAACGTAGTCATCTAATACAGCGCAGATTTCTTTTGGTGGAGGAAGCCCATCTTGGTGTTTGACAAAAGTATCTTTGCTTTCTTCTTTGATAATATCCATGCATAATTCAACACATTCATCACAAATGAAAACTGTAGGACCAGCAATTAATTTTCTTACTTCGTGCTGACTTTTTCCACAAAAAGAACAGTAAAGAATATTTTTATTATTTGTTGTCATAAATATATAAACGAATCAATTGAGTTACTTTAATATAGAAGAGTCCTACTAATCAAGTATAGCTTTTAAATGAACTAAAAATTGTCAATTAAGATCTTTTTTCCACTACTTCATCAATTAAACCAAAGTCTTTAGCGACATCCGGTGTCATAAAGTTGTCTCTTTCAAGAGCTTTTTTTATATCCTCAACCGATTTTCCAGTATGCTTTGAGTAGATTTCATTAAGTCTTTTCTTTAAAGATAGCACTTCATTAGCATGAATTTCAATATCAGTGGCTTGACCTTGAAAACCAGCTGATGGTTGATGAACCATAATTCTAGAATTAGGTAATGAAAATCTTTTTCCTTTTTTTCCAGCAGCTAACAAAAATGAACCCATTGATGCTGCTTGACCAATGCACAATGTTGAAATATCAGGTTTAACGTATTGCATAGTATCATAAATTCCGAGGCCTGCAGTAACAAGACCACCAGGACTGTTTATATATAAATTAATATCTTTCTTTGGATCTTCGGACTCTAAGAACAAAAGTTGTGCTGTAACTAGTGAGGCAACATTATCATTGATAGGACCAACCAAAAAAATAATTCTTTCTTTAAGAAGTCTTGAATAAATATCATAGGCTCTTTCACCCTTGCTAGTCTGCTCAACTACCATAGGCACTAGGGTGTTCATTTGGTCAGAAAAATTTGTTGTCATAAGTTGATTCTCTAACTTATATAGCTAGTGATTACTTTTTGCTAACTTTTTTTATTTTAGTAGCCATTGGTTTTGTTTTTTTTTCCTTAGTAGCTGCAGGTTTTGCTTTTATTTGCTTTTTAGTGTCTTTTTTGCTTTCAGCTTTTGTGTCTTTAGGGTGATCATGATCATGATTATGCTCTAGTTTCTGATGTTCTTTTAAAATCTGCTCAGCCTCATCTTTGGTTAATTCTCTTTTATTGGCCATTGCTTTTGTTTTAATTGAGTCAATAATTTTTTCCTCATAAACTGTTCCTTTTAAACTTGCTAAAGCTTGTGGATTTTTTTGATAAAAATCCATCACCATTTTTTCTTGACCAGGCATAGTTCTAAGTTGTTTTTGTACTTCAGCTTGAATCTCTTGTTCAGTAACTTTTATTTTATTTTGTTCACCGAATTCATTAAGAATTAAACCAACTTTAATTCTTTTTTTTGCGACTTCTTCAAAATTCTTTCTACTTTTTTTAATATCTTCTTCTGACATACCTTGAGATAAAATTTTTACTTCTTCCTCTATTAAGTTTTCAGGAATTTCTTCAACTTTAAAATTTTCAATTTCTTTTAAAATTTGTTTTTTTGCTAATTTATCTAAAGAATTTTTGTACTCATTGTTAATTTGTTTTGATACCAAAAGTTTTAAGTCTGTAAGGTCTTTTGCTCCCAGGTTCTTTGCAAAATTATCATCAATTATCACATCTTCAGATTTTTTTACATTTAAAATTTTGCAAATAAATTTTGCTTTTTTATTAACAAAATCTTTATGCGGATAGTTTTCGGGTAAAACAGCTTCTACAGTTTTTTCATCACCTTTTTTAACACCCACTAATTGCTGATCAAATCCTTTGATGAAAAGATCTTTTCCAATAATCAATTGAGTATTTTTTCCTTCACCTCCAGTAAAATCTTTTCCTTCAATGGTTGCTTTATAATCAAAAATAATCAAATTTTCCTCTGTTGCTTTAACATCATCAGCTACATCTTTGAAATTATTTTGACTTTTTGCAATTTCTTTTATTCTCTTGTCAGTTTCTTTAGCTTCAATTTTAACTGAATATTCATCAAATTTAATTTTTTCAACTGACTTAAGTTCAACTTTAGGTAATTCTGTCACTGACATTATGTACTCTAAATCTTTATCCTCACCATAAACTTTTAAATCAAGTTTTGGCTGGCCCGCTGGTTTAATCTTATTATCCTCTAAAGCCTTAACGGATGTGTCTTTAAGTACTTTATCAAGAACCTCACTAAAAATTGCTTTTCCAAACTGTCTTTTTAAAATTTCCTTGGGTACTTTTCCTGGTCTAAAACCTTTTAAATTCACAGTGCCTTTAATTTCTTCATATTTTTCTTCCATATGAGAAATCATAGTTTTTTTATCTATGAAAACTTTAATGTCTTTATTCAAACCTTTTTTATTCTCTATTGTTACTTTCATAATTTTATATCTTTATGGTAGGCGAAAAAGGACTCGAACCTTCACATCTTTCAATACTGGTTCCTAAGACCAGCGCGTCTACCAATTCCGCCATTCGCCCACAATTCTTGAGGATTTATATATTATTGATATCATTTGTCCA
>Ga0307986_10001521_pt1 | contig 16810 bp, 18 predicted proteins | sample EllFjometageno82_FD_203170 | JGI IMG/M metagenome (GOLD analysis project Ga0307986, IMG submission 203170) | Marine microbial communities from Ellis Fjord, Antarctic Ocean - #82 | ecosystem: Environmental > Aquatic > Marine > Unclassified | place: Southern Ocean | collected 2014-10-09
CTGAGCCAGTTGACGCTTTAGCCATGATAATACACAAAGACTTTGCCCAAACGACTGGACGTCAAGTTTGTGAAAAGTTAAAAGATTTAATCCCAAGACACAACTTCATGATTCCTATCCAGGCTGCTATTGGTGGAAAAATTGTTGCAAGAGAAACAATCAAAGGTTTTTCAAAAGATGTTTTGACAAAAATTCATGGTGGTGGAGCTGGAGACAGAAAGAAGAAACTATTAAAGAAACAGAAAAAAGGAAAAGCAAGATCTAAACAATTTGGTAGAGTGGAAATTCCTCAAGAAGCATTTATTGGTGTTTTAAAAATAAGCAAAGAAAATTAGGTGAAAAAAAAACTATTTATAATAACAAATGAAAGTTTTTATATTAAAGAAAACAGTTTTTTTTGTGACAATATTGATCTTAAAGTGATTCCAGAGGAACTAAGTAAATATTATGAAATTTTTATAATTGGAAGAGAATCAAAAAAACCCAGAACAAAAAAAATTAACATAAAAGAAGTTAAGGTTTACAGTAATATAATATCTTATTTGTTTTTTTTAACAAGAGGTCTGATTAAAAAAAATAGTAACTATTTAATTATTTCAATTTCTCCTTACACCTTTTTTTCTACTGTTATTTTAAAAATTTTTTTTAAGAAACATTTTATATATTTAAGAAGTGATGGTTACGAAGAGTACAAAACAATTTTTGGTTTTTTGGGCAAATTGATTTATCACATAATGTTTAATATTGCTGCTTTACGCGCCAACCTAATAAGTTGTAGAAGACATATTCTTAAAAATAAAATTGGAAAAATAGTACATCCGTCTCAATTAAACGATAAATGGTTCGTACCACCAAAGAGTCAAAATTTTAGTAAAATTAAACTATTATACGTGGGTAGAATTAGGGTTGAAAAAGGAATTTATTCATTGTTAAAAATGATAGAAGGCTCTGATATTGAACTTACAATAGTTACAGCTGAAAAAGAAACTGAGACAGTTCCCATCCAAGCTAACGTAAAAGTAATAAGTTTCGAAAATTATAATGATGCCATCATTAAGTTTTATGACGAACATAATATATTAATTTTACCTTCGTTTACCGAGGGTCATCCACAAGTTTTAGATGAAGCTTTAGCACGAAAAAGACCAGTGATAGTTTTTAAGGAAATATCTCACGTATTAAGAGATAGAAAAGGAATATTTGCTGTAAATAGAGATTTTCAATCTTTAAAACAAACTATAGAGCATATAAAGAATAATTATCTAAAAATTGAAATAAAAATGAAAGATAATAAACTACCTACCAAAAAAGATTTTATAGAAGAATTAAAAAAAATTATCTTTTAAAATTTAAAATGAAAAAAAATAAAATACAAAATCCAATAATTATTGTTTGTGGAGGAAGAGGAAAAAGAATGGGGAAAATTACAAACAATATACCTAAGCCAATGATAAAAATTGGAAAAAAACCTATTATTGAGCATAAAATTGACTATTACCAAAGCCAAGGTATCAATAAATTTATTTTTTGTCTTGGCTATAAATCAAAAATTTTAAAGAATTTTTTAAAGAAAAAAATAACTAAAAGCACATTTAGTGATGCAGGATTAAAACCCGGCATACTTAAAAGGATTTTTCTGGTTAAAGACAAAATTAATCAACCTACTATTATTAGTTACGGTGATACGTTAGCAAAAATAAATTTTAAAAAATTAATTTCAAAACATAATAAATCAAAATGTGCTATTACAATTGTTGTAGCGCCAATTCAAAATCCATTTGGGTTGGTAGAATGGAACGCAAAAGGAATAGCTACTAAGTTTAAGGAAAAGCCAATTTTAAACCATTTCATAGGTTACGCGGTCATTAGCCCGCTATTTTTTAATAAATTAGGTAATAAAATTATCAATCTAGCTGACGGCAAAGGTATTATTCAGGCAATCAACTATCTTATCAAAAAAAAACAGGTCAACATCTATAAATTTGAAGATTTACAAATTACGATTAATTCACCTTCTGAATTAAAATATGCTAAAATAAATTACCAAAAATATTTTACATTATGAATAATTATAAAAATAAAAAAGTTTTAATTACTGGTGGCGCAGGTTTTATAGGATCTCACCTTACAAAAAGACTAGTCGACATTGGAGCAAAGGTTACTGTTATAGTAAAGTATAACAGTATCATCGACTCACCTAGGCTTTTGAAGGTCTGGAACAAAATAAATATAATTGAAGCCGATCTTAGAAATACAGATTCTGTGAGTGAAATGAAAAAAATGAATTATGACGTTGTTTTTCATCTTGCAGCGTACAACCATGTTGGAGATAGTTTTAAGCATGTTTTTGAAAATGTTAATTCAAATTTATTATCGACAGTTAATTTATTAAACCATGGCCCTAAAATTAAAAAATTGATAAACATGGGCACTTCAGAAATATACGGTGTTCAACAAAAGCTTCCATTTGACACAAGAGAGAAACCAAACCCAATGTCACCTTACGGAGTAACTAAATACGCAAGTGAATTATTTTCAATATTAAAATCTAAGCATACCAATTTAAATCTAATTTGTGTAAGACCTTTTAATACATTTGGCCCCTACCAGAGTGAAAAAGCAATAATTCCAGAAATTATTCTTAAGTGTTTACAAAATAAAGAGATTAAAACTACAGAAGGCAAGCAAACCAGAGAGTTTAATCATGTAGATAACATAATTGATGGAATTTTATTTCTAGATAAAAAAATTAAACATAGTTTACAACCAATTAACATTGGCAGCAATAAACCGATCAGAATTAGAGATTTGGTTAAAAAAATTCATAAATACTCTGGATCTTCCTCTAAATTAAGAATTGGAGATCTTAAGTATAGACCTAATGAAATATGGAACATGCAAGCAAATAATAAACTCATAACCAGTAAAGGATGGAAGCCAAAAATTAGCTTTGATAACGGTTTAAAAAGTACAATCAATTGGTATAGAGATTTTTACAAACTATACTTAAGTAAACACGGAACGTTTAAAAATTTATAGAATAGGAGAGGTGGCCGAGCGGTTGAAGGCGCACGCTTGGAAAGCGTGTATACGGGCAACCGTATCAAGGGTTCGAATCCCTTTCTCTCCGCCATTACCAATCTGTTTCAGCTTACCAATTTTAAAAAAAACAGTTGCTAAGTCTACGATACTCATTTTGCACACCAAAAAACCCTGTTTTTGCACTGTTTTATTCGAATTTACGCTTTTTTAACATACTCTTAGATTCTAAAATGATAAATTTAAACGTATCAAAACGAAATGATTCGTTTTGATTTTTGAAAAAAAAATAGGAGAAAACATGAAAGCAATAGCAGGACTAACGTCAATTTTTGACAGCCTAACAAAAGTAGTAATATCTCTACTTGCATTAGGTATCGTAGTAAGCCTACTTGGTGGAAATGTTCCCTTTGTAAGTGGAATAGCATCAAACGTCATAGGTCTAGTACAATCTTTAGGTGATGCTGGAATAGTTGGTTTAATAGCCGCTATTATCATTCTAAACCTTTATAAGTAATCGATTAATGGCACGTCCCTCGGGATAGCTATTAATAATGGTCTCTCTAAATTTTTGAATTTAGAGAGACTAAAATAGAACGGAAAATTATGATAAGTGTGATTACAACAGTTACAAGATATTTAAATAAATTTTTAGAAGTTGGAATTTTGCTCTTAGCAATATCAGTTATAGCAGAAATAGTATTTGGCCCAGACGTGGCTTTTTTTGGTTCTCAAGTTACTGCAAATTTAATAAATTTACTTAATGCTCTTGGCGAACAAGGAATTGCTGCTTTAATAATAGTTTTAGCTGTAATATTTGCATACAGAAAATTATTAAAATAGAGAAAATAGTTAGCCCATTAGGTTGAGGGAGCGCGCTTGGAAAGCGAGTATACGAGCAATCGTATCAAGGGTTCGAATTCCTTTCTCTCCGCTATTACCAGCACTCTATATTTTTGCGTTCATAGGCCTGCCTGAGTACACTAGTACAGCTGTCGGTTCATATTTTATTTCAAGGTATGATTTAACATACCAGTATGTTTTTTATAGCTTGTTTTATCTTAATAAATATCTATCTACATCTTTATGAAAATTCTTCGTGTTGATAGTAGCGCAAAAACTGAAACTTCAGAAAGCCGACGTTTAATTGATCGTATCATTGATGGATTGCGCGCGCTTGGAAAGTCACCAGAAGTAACTGTTCGTGATCTGAATGAACGTCTTCCACAGGTAGATCGTGCTTGGATCGAGGCCAACAATACACCAGTCGATGATCTAACCGACGATCAGAGAAAAACTTTATCATTATCTGATACGCTAGTTGCAGAAATTGAAGCGGCTGACACCTTAATTATTGGCGTGGCTCTTTACAACTTCTCAATCCCAGCGAGCCTAAAGCTATGGATCGATCTAATCTGCCGTGCCCGAAAGACTTTTGCTTATTTAGACGGAGCTCCCAAAGGGCTGATGACAGGTAAAAAAGCAATCATTTGCTATGCATCAGGTGGCACACAATTTGGATCAGATATTGATTTTGCAAGCGGGTATATACGGCACATTCTTGGCTTCATTGGAATTAAAGATGTTACATTCATTGCGGCAGACAAACACTTAATGGATAGTCAGGCATTAACCCGCGCTAATGTTTCAGTCGACGAGTTGATAGATCAATTGTAAGCCCAAACACTATTTATACACATTCAATCAAAACGAGTTAAAGATAATTTATCGAATCAGTTACATTTAAAATGAGGTGGTGGAGGGAGACTAAAACCACCTCAACTTCAAATCCTTTTTACTAAAAAAACTTTTAATTTAGCAGTTTTTTGGATTAATTTTATTGTTTTTTCAACATCCATAACCAATGTTTTTTTTGCAGGTCCATAGGCGTGTATTAATTTTTTTTTAGAAAGCGCAATTGCAACATGACCTTTCCAAAAAATAACATCATTTTTTTTGATTTCTTTTAATTTTATATCATTTTTAAAATATTTAACTTGATCTTTTGCATCTCTTGGGCAAAATTTATTATTGTAGTTGAAAAATATTTGAACTAAAGCAGAACAGTCTATACCTTTGAAAGATTTACCGCCCCATTTATATTTTATATTATTAAACATTCCAATATCTAAAAAAATATTTTTACTTTTATAATTGTACGGCTTTATATTCTTATTTTCAATCCACCTATTTTGAAATTTTGAAAATTTAGAATTTTTTATGGTTACTTTAATTTTTGAGCCATAAGTTAATTTTCCTAGTTTCCTTTCTTTATTTGCAGCGCCAAAGGTGTCTGATGAAAGTACCGATATTTTATGAGTAGGTTTTAAAAAATTGACAAATTTTATTTTTTTTATAAACCCAATGTAACTATCTTCCTTTATTTTAATTTTTAACCACTTAGAATTTTTTTTTATAATTTGGAAACTATCTCCATAAATCATCTGTGTCACCACCTCTGATTTACTTGACATTTTTTTGTACAAGTTAACAATGGAATAAATGTTTGTGTAGAATTTACTCATTTAGTTTTATTTTTTTTCTTATTAAAAACAAACAAATTAAAGAAGGGATCACCATTAATGCGGTAATAATAAAAAATATTCCCCAATCACCATTCAGCCAATCTACTAACGTACCTGATGATGAGGCAAATAAAGTTCTCCCAGCAGTACCTATAGACGCTAGTAAGGCATATTGCGTAGCGGTGTAGGTTCTATCCACTAATGCGGATATAAAACCTACAAAGGCTACAGTTGCAAAAGCAGCAGCAAGATCATCCAGCAATACCGCTAAGGCAAACAAGAACTCTGAGCTACCTACCCACGCTAAAAGTGAAAACATTAAATTTGTTAATGCCATTACAGCTCCAGAAACAAACATGGCTTTAAGCAAGCCCATTCTGATTGCAAATAGCCCTCCTAATAAAGTAAAAGTTATAGTTGTTATCCACCCAATTCCTTTAGAGTAAAAGGCAATATCACTCTTGGAGAACCCTATTTCTGTATAGAAAATTATGGACATCCTTCCAAGAAATGCTTCACCAATTTTAAATAAAAAGATAAAAGCCAATATACCTAGAGCTACTTTTATAGAGTTTTTTTTAAAAAAACTTGTCAAAGGGTTGATGATGGTGCCTGATAACCAAGCTATAATTTTTTTAGTTTTACTTGCGTCACCTAGTTTACTTAATATTTTTTCATCTGCTTTTTTTTGTGCCTGAAATTTACTACGATAGCTTTGTTCTGGAATAAAAAGTAGACCAATACTGCACAGAATTATAATCAAAGTTAATACTATAAAAGAATATTGCCAATAATTTTCTATGCCTTGTTTTTCAAAAAGGTCTGCACTTATTAAAGATATCACTCCACCAATTTTGTACCCAGTCCACCATCCCACGACTGAAATCGCTGCTCCAGCAGAAATTGAGCTACCTTCATGCTTACCTATCTGCTCTATTCTTAGAGCGTCAATAGTTATATCTTGAGTAGCTGAAGAAATTGCAATTCCTAAGCCAATTGCAATTATGAGCCATAAATTTTCATTAGGATCTAGAAAACTCCAGCAAACAAGAGAAAGAAGAATTATAATTTGCATTGAAAAAATCCATGATTTTCTATGACCTATTTTATTAGTTAGAAAAGGAATTTTCAGCCTATCAATCAATGGAGCCCATAAAAAATTTACTGCGTACACGCCAAAAATTAATCCAGCCCAACCTATTGCACTTCTACTCAAGTCACTTTCTTTAAGCCAAAGACTTAGGGCGCTTCCAATAATGACCCACGGGAAACCACTCATGATGCCAAGTAATAAGATTCTTAACATTCTTTTTTCGAAGTACAATTTTAAATAACTAGTGTTTGTCATAAATTACCCTCTCCAAAATGAAGGAAAAAAAAGCACTAAAACAGCAAACAATTCTAGCCTGCCTAACAGCATGCCAAAAGACAGAAGCCATTTTGATAAATCTGACACTTCTTTAAAATTTCCATTTGGACCGATCATCTCTCCAAGCCCAGGGCCCACATTAGATATAGATGTTGCCGCCCCAGATATAGCAGATAAAAAATCTAGTCCAGTTACTGAAAGCAGCATAGCTAACAGCATAAATAAAAATAAATAAGAAAATATAAAAACAATAACAGAATTAATAAAATTGTCTGTAATTTTTTGGTTATTATACTTAATTATAAATATGCTGTTTGGATATATCAATTTTTTAATTTGATTTTTTAAAAATAAAAATAACATCTGTAGTCTAAAAATTTTTATTCCACATGTGGTCGATCCTGCACACCCGCCAATAAACATTAAAAAAAGAAAGAAAATTAATGAAAATTTACCCCACAAACCAAAATCATCAGTTACGTAGCCAGTACCAGAAAGTATAGACACAACATTGAAGGAAGAAATTCTTAGTCTATCAAGAAATGAACTTTCGTGATTAGTAAAAAATAAGTATAAGAACATAATTAAAATTGAAAATGATAATAAATAAATTAACCCTCTTATCTGTATATCGGTAAAAAAAATTTTTGAGTTTCCTTTTACAAACTTTAGGTATGAAATAAATGGAATGCTTCCAAGAATTATAAATATAGTGGCAATAATTTCTATATTAGGATTCTTAAAATAACCTATAGATTCATTATGCGTGGAAAAACCACCGGTTGCTATTGTTGTCATGGAATGGGCAATACTATCAAATGTTCCCATTCCAGAAATCCAATAAAAAAAAGCACAAGCAAAAGTTAAAATTAAGTAAGTAGAAATTATAATTGAAGCAACTTCAATAGTTCTAGGTAATATTTTTTCAGTATTATCGGATCCTTCCATTTTAAAAAGCTGCATGCCGCCTACTTTTAATAAAGGGAAAACTGTTATTGCCATTACTATTATTCCTATCCCTCCTAGCCACTGCATAATTGATCTCCAAAGTAAAATGCTTTTAGGACTGCTATCAAGATTTGAAATTACAGTTGATCCCGTAGTTGTTATTCCTGACATGCTTTCAAAAAAAGCCTCGCTAATCGAAAACTCTATACTAGATAGCAAAAATGGTATGCTTCCAAAGACAGCTACAGCCACCCATGCTAAGGTTGAAAAGAAGAATGTTTGAGGAAGTGTTAAGCGAAGCTCTTTTTCTAAATTGGCTAATATAACAAGAGCTCCAAAAAAAATAGTCACAAATGAAGAAGCTAGAAAACTATGGCTATTTTCTTTATAGATTAATTGAATAAAGTACGGAGCAAGCATAAATACCCCTAGAACCACCAAAAGGATGCCAATTATAAAAAAAACTGTTTTATTTAAAACCATGATTGTGAGATTATTTAAATAGTTACAAAATTCAACTTAATATCGCATATTTATATCTGTATTTTAGACAGAAAATTTAATAAACCATTGTTATGCTCGATAAAGACTTAATTCAATCAACATCTTCTTGGCCTTTTGTGGAAATTAGAAAGCTTTTAAAGGACAGAAAAGAATTAATAAAGGGAAAAAAAAAAATTATTTTCCAAACTGGATACGGGCCAAGTGGCCTACCTCATATAGGAACCTTTGGTGAGGTTGCAAGAACTTCTATGATGATTAATGCTCTTAACCACATAGAAAAAGTTGACTCAGAACTTATAACCTTTTCAGATGATATGGATGGACTAAGAAAGGTGCCAGATAACATTCCAAATAATGAGGTTTTACATAAAAATATTGGAAAACCACTCACAAGCGTTCCCGATCCTTTTGGAAAATATAAAAGTTTTGGTGAACACAATAATGAAATGCTTAAAAAATTTTTAAATAAATTTAACTTTAAATTTAATTTCAAAAGCTCAACAGAAAATTATCAAAAAGGCATTTTTAATAATTCACTAATGAGAGTTTTAGAAAAATATGATGATATTATGAATATAATACTTCCAACTCTTAGAGACGAAAGGAGAAAAACATATAGTCCGTTCTTACCACTATGTCCTGTGACTGGAAAGGTTTTAGAAATTCCACTTATTGAGATTAATCAAAAAAAAGGAACTGTTGTTTTTGACAATGAAGGGAAAAAATTAGAAATTGATATTTTAAATGGCAACTGTAAACTTCAATGGAAAGTTGATTGGGCAATGAGGTGGTTTACATTTGATGTCGATTTTGAAATGTATGGAAAAGACCTTACTGAGAGCGCAATACTTTCAAATAAAATTTGCAAAACATTAGGAAAAAAACCCCCTAACGGATTTGCATATGAACTTTTTCTAGATGAAAAAGGAGAAAAAATTTCTAAATCTAGAGGTAATGGTGTTTCGATAGAAGAGTGGTTGAGATATGCCTCACCAGAAAGTCTCTCACTTTATATGTATCCAAACCCCAAAAGAGCAAAAAAATTATACGCAGAAATTGTTCCCAAAACAGTAGACGAATACCTTTCATTTCTTGAAAAATATAAAGATCAAGATGAAAAAGAAAAACTACAAAATCCCGTATGGCATGTTCATAATGGAAATCCACCAAAGGAAAAGATAGTAATGCCTTTTTCAATGCTCTTAAACTTAGTAGGATCCAGCAATGCAGAAAGTAAAGAAATTTTATGGAAATTTATAAATAGATTTCACAAAGATATTGATCCAGGAAAAAATCCAATACTTGATGAACTAACTAAATGTGCCTTAAATTACTTTAAAGATAAAGTTGAACCTAATAAAAAATTTAAAATTCCAAATGAAAAAGAAAAAAAAGCCCTTAACAATTTGCAAGTAAAACTTAAGGCTGTTTCTCAAGAAACTAAACCAGAAGACATTCAAACCATTGTTTATACCGTTGGAAAAGAAAGTGGATATGAAAAAAACCTAAGAGAATGGTTCATGCTTATCTACGAAGTATTATTCGGTGAGGTAAATGGACCAAGAATGGGTTTTTTTATAAGTTTTTTTGGAGTCAACGAAACTATAAAGCTAATAGAGGAAAAAGTTAATTAAAAATGTTTTCAATTTTAAAACCTTATATTTTTAGCTTAGATCCAGAAGTAGCTCATGATCTAGCTATTAAATCTTTAAAATTTAATTTTATTCCTGAATCTTTTTTTAAAGTAGCAGACGAACATATGCTGGAACAAGAGATGTTTGGTAAAAAACTGAAAAACCCAATAGGTCTAGCCGCAGGGTTTGACAAAAGTGCAGAAGTTTATAACTCTCTTTTTAAGTTAGGCTTTGGTTTTGTAGAAGTTGGAACAATAACACCAAAAAAACAATTAGGAAATCCAAAACCTAGAGTATTCAGGCTAGAAAAAGACAAGGCAATGATAAATAGACTTGGATTCAATAATGATGGTCTAGAAATTGTTTGCAAAAGAATTTCTGAAAATTCACCTTTTGGAACACTCGGAATAAACATTGGTCCCAATAAAGATACAAAAAATAAAGTTGAAGATTTTATTGCATGTTTGTCTAAACTTTTTCCTCAGGCAGACTATATTACTATTAATATCTCATCACCGAATACGGAAGGATTAAGAGATTTTCATGAAAAAAAAGAGTTAGAAAATTTATTAAATTCTTTATCTAAAACACGAAAAGAAAATAAAATTAATAAACCTTTATTTGTTAAAATATCACCAGATCTCAACCATGAAGACATAAGTAATGTTTATGAATTAATGCTTAAATATAAGATAGATGGAATTATTTTATCGAATACAAGTGACAGTAATAGAGCAAATTTGTCAGATCAAAAAAGAAACGAAAAAGGAGGATTGTCTGGTCTGCCAATCAAAGATATATCAACTGATTTAATAAAAAAGTTTTACAAAGAAACCAAAGGTAAAATTAGTATAATTGGGGTTGGAGGAATTGACTCGGGCGAAGGAGCATTTGAAAAAATTGCAGCTGGAGCTAATGCAATCCAATTATATACTGGGATGGTGTATAAAGGGCCAGGTATAGTAAAAGACATTAAAAGAAGTCTTATAGAGATTTTAAAAAAAGAAAAAATAAGTAATATTTCTCAAGTTGTTGGTATTAATTCTTGATTTAAATAAATCAGATTAAAATTAACGTAAAAGAAACTACTTGACCACCAACTAAACAAGAATTATACAACTATCAGAAATTTAGATTATGTCAAAAAAATGCGAACTCACAGGCGTATCACCACTGAAAGGTCACAATGTTAGTCACTCTAACAATAAGACTAAAAGAAGATTTATTCCAAATTTAAAAAAAGTGATATTTAAAAGTGATATTTTAAAAAAAAATATCAAATTAAATGTAACTAATGCGGCTGTAAGAACAGTTGATTTTAAAGGTGGTTTAGATATTTTTTTAAAAGGTGTTAAAAAAAATAAACTTTCGAAAAAAGTTCAGAAGCTTAAAGTTTCAATTAAAAAAATTGCGTAACAAGAATAGTGTTTAAAAATAAAAAGCTTTTTTGGAAACTGTCTTTTTTGATGGGTTGTGTGGTAATAGTTTCAAACTATTTAGTGCAATTTTCTGTAAATTATTATGGTCTAGAAGAAATATTAACTTATGGAGCATTTAGTTACCCTATTACCTTTTTAATCACAGACTTAGCAAATAGGGCTTATGGAAAAACCTTAGCAAAAAAAATTATTTACATAGGGTTTATTATTGGGATATTAATTACGTTATTAATATCAACAAATTTTTCAGACATAATATCTGTAAGAATTGCTATTGGTTCAGGCGCTGCCTTCTTGATTGCACAAAATATAGACGTTCAGATTTTTGACAGGCTTAGAAATCATAAATGGTATGTTGCACCATTCACCTCTTCACTTTTTGGATCTGCAATCGATACTTTTTTATTTTTTTCTATTGCTTTTTACAGCACAGGAATACCATGGATATCTTTGGCGATGGGCGATTTGTTAGTAAAGCTACTTATAGCTTCAATAATGTTAATACCTTTTAGAATTTTAATTTTTAAGATACAGGATAAGAATTTAAGAAAAAGTTATAACAACTTTAACTAAGTTTAATGCATAGTTTTTTTATTCTTGCCTTCTTCAACAAATAAATCAGTTAATTGATTTATCATTACATCACCCAGATCTTGAACGTCTGCAATTTTTACTGCTCTACTATAATATCTTTTTACGTCATGGCCAATTCCAATTGCGAGTAATTCAATCGTTGAATTTTGTTCGATCCACTTAACTACACTTTTTAAATTATTTTCTAAATAGTCACTTGAATTTGATGATAAGGTCGAGTCATCTACTGGCGCACCATCTGAAATTACCATTAGTATTTTTCTCTCTTCTTTTCTTTTAGCCATTTTGTTGTAAGCCCATTTTAATGCCTCCCCATCAATATTTTCTTTCAATAACCCTTCTTTAAGCATTAAGCCCATGTTTGTTTTTGACTGCCTCCATGGAGTATCAGCAGACTTATAAATAATATGTCGTAAATCATTAAGCCTTCCGGGGAACTTAGGTTTGTTATTCTTCATCCATTTTTCTCTACAAGAACCACCCTTCCAATGTTTTGTTGTAAATCCGAGTACCTCAACTTTAACAAGACATCTCTCTAAAGTTCTCGATAAAATATCAGCACAAATTGCGGCAACCGATATAGGTTTTCCCCTCATAGAACCAGAGTTGTCTATTAAAATTGTAACAAGCGTATCTTTAAATTCTATATCTTTTTCTTTTTTAAAGGATAAAGAGTTAAAAGGGTCCATTATAATTCTAGTTAATTTTGAGGTATCCAACAAACCCTCTTCTAAATCAAAATCCCAGGACCTATTTTGTTTTGCAAGTAATTTTCTTTGAAGTTTATTAGCTAATTTAGAAATAAAGTTTTTTAGTTGCATTAACTGCTGATCCAAATTCTGTCTTAATCTTACTAATTCTAGTTCGGATTCTAATTTCTCGGCTTTAATTACCTCATCAAATTCTTCGGTATAAGGCTTATATTTTCGATCTCCAAAGTTGTTACTCTTTCCTCTTTGATGGTTTGATGAATTTGTATTTTCCTCAGCCTTTACAGAATCTGTCTCTTTATCATTTTCAGTAGAAAAATCGTCGAGATCAGGAACGCCAGTTTCAATAGACATTTCCTTATCTTCTTTTTTTTTGGTGGCATTATCTTTTTCCCCATCTTGATTTTTACTTTCTGGATTTTGATTATTTTCTGGATTTTTGTTATCTTCATGATTTTCTAAATTCTCATCGATATTCATTTCAGAGATAAGATCTGAAATAACAGAATTAAATTGAATTTGACTGTAAACATTTTCTTTCAATACTTGTAATTTATTTTTTATTTTTGGCTCAAACTTTTTTATAGATTTATTAAGCTCTTTATCTATTTTTTTTTCATTTTTGAAACCCAAAATATTCACTCTTAAATAATTCTCAAAAGAATTTAGTATTTTATTTTCATCTTTCTTTAAATCTAAATTTTCTAGTCTCTCTTTATAATAACTACTGATGTTACTCTTGATTCCTAGAAATTCTTTTGTGCCTATTTTTTCGTATCTAATTTTTTCAGCAATTTCATAAAGTTTCTTAGAAATATTTCCTTTTGGCTCATTTAATCGAAATAATTTACTATTACTGTGCCTAATTTTTAGAGCTTCCGAGTCAGCTATGGCTCTAACTTTTAAATAATTAATCTTATTATCTTTGCCATCTAATTCAGGAAGGTTAACCACTACCTTGTCAGTTTTTTGCTCAAAGCTACCAAAGTTTACTACTATATTTTCATTTTTCGATATAGATTTAATAGTCGAGCTTATAGCGGTTTTAAAGTTTTCTAATTTTTCTTTTTTTTTTTCCATTCTAAGAAATGGCAACATTTATAGAAGACTCAGGAAGATCTACACCAAAACATCTTTGATAATATTCAGATATTATTTTTTTTTCAATTTCATCACATTTATTTAGGAAAGTTACTCTAAATGCATATCCGAGGTCTTTAAATATGCTAGCATTTTCTGCCCAATGAAGAACCGTTCTTGGACTCATAACAGTAGAGATATCACCATTAACAAATCCCTTTCTTGTTAAATCTGCCACCTTAATCATGCTCGAGATTTTTTCTTTGCCGTCTTTAGTGTTGTAATTTTTATTTTTTGCTAAAATTATTTCTAGCTCTTTTTCAAATGGTAAATAGTTTAAAGTTGAGACTATATTCCATCTGTCCATTTGACCTTGATTAATTTGTTGGGTTCCATGATAAAGCCCGGTAGTATCACCAAGGCCCACCGTATTTGTAGTAGCAAACATTCTGAAGAATTTGTGTTGTTGTAAAACTTTATTTTTATCTAACAATGTAAAGTTTCCCTCACTTTCTAAAACACGTTGAATGACAAACATCACATCAGGCCTACCTGCATCATACTCATCAAAAACTAGCGCTACTGGATTTTGAATTGACCACGGTAAAATACCTTCTCTAAACTCGGTTATTTGTTGTCCCTCCTTTAAGACTATCGCGTCTTTACCAATTAAATCGATTCTACTAATATGACTATCCAAATTAACCCTAACGCATGGCCAGTTTAGTCTTGCCGCGACTTGTTCTATGTGTGTTGATTTCCCCGTTCCGTGAAAACCTTGAATTAAAACTCTTTTATTAAAAGCAAAGCCAGAAAGAATTGCTAGAGTAGTGTCCCTGTCAAATTTATAGTCTTGATCTATTTTAGGCACATATTCATTTTTTTTTTCAAATGCATTTATTTCCATTCCAGTTTCAATACCGAAAACTTGTTTGACTGATATTTTTATGTCTGGTTTTTGCGATGAAATAGAATTGCTCATTATTTTTTTCCTACTGTTTTTTTTAATTGACTATACGCTAAAGTAATTTTTTTTAATTTATCTTCATATTTTTTGCTACCAAGGTTTTTATCAGGATGATATTTCTTTACAAGAGTTTTAAATTTCTTTTGAATTTCTTCCCATTTTTCGTCATATTTTAATTCCATTATATCTAAAGCATCTTTGTCAGTATGAGAAAGCTTTGTTCTTTTGAATTCTTTGTATCCAGATGAATTAAATATATTAAGTTTATCTTCCAGGGCATTATTCCATAAAATATTAAAGAAATTTTCTGAAGAACCAAAACTTTTAGTAGATTTATGCCACGTCAAATCAGATTTAACAAAATATTCTATTTCTTGCTCGTTCATATCTGAAAAATAATTCCACTTATTATTAAAAATTTTAATGTGCGTTAAGCACAAAAGTTTGAATTTTTTACTGTTATCTCTCTCTACTGGAGCCTTATAGGTACCGTCGTCATTACAATTTTCCCATTCACAAATATTTTTCATATCAATTTTCTACTTATATAGTAAAATTATAGTTTATGAACAATTATATAAAACATTTAGAAAATAAAGTTAAAAAAAACTTAAAAGTTGAAAAATTAAAAATAACAGACAACACAAGTAAGCATAAAACTCACAAGTTTTTTGATAAAAATAAATACCACTTGTTTCTTGAGATTGATTCTAAGTATTTAAAAAGCTTAAAGTTACTAGACGCACAAAGAATGGTCATGAAAGTCTTAAATGATGAAATGAAAGCTAAAATCCACGCTTTAGAAATTAAGATTAAATAATTTTAGAAAAAATAGAATTTATTTCCTTAATTGTCATTTTAAATTTTCCAGGCTCAGTAGTTTTTCCAATTTTTCTTAAAAGTATCAAATTAATTTTTTTATCATTATTTTTTTTGTCATTATTCATAAATTTAATTATCTTGCTATAATCTCTTTTTTTAAAAAATTTATCCAACCTATAGTTCAGTTTATTTTTTTCGTATAAGTTGATAATTTTTGAAATATCTTTTTTATTAATAATTTTTTTTAAGTACGAAAGTTTTGAAGCAAGCATCATGCCCATTAGCACAGCTTCTCCATGATTAATTTTTTTTGAATATCTATTTTTAGACTCAATTGCGTGGGCAAATGTGTGGCCAAAATTTAAGCTCATTCTTATATTTTTCTCTTTAAAATCCTTAGATACAAAATGATGCTTAATTTTACAACTTTTTTTTATTGCTTGAATTAAATAGGCAAGCTGTCTTTTTTCTAAAATTTTATCAGAGTTAATTTCCAACCATTTAAAAAATTGTGAATCTGCAATTAAAGAGTGTTTTAAGATTTCTGCGTAGCCACAAACTATCTCTCTTTTTGGCAGGCTTTTTAATAACTCAACATCTGTAACAACTAATTTTGGTTGATAAAAAGAACCAATTAAATTTTTTCCATATTTTGAATTTACACCCGTTTTTCCTCCAATAGATGAATCAACTTGAGAGAGTAGAGTCGTTGGAATATTGACAAAGTTTATTCCTCTCTTAATTACACTCGCTGTAAATGCAGAGAAATCACCCACTATACCTCCGCCTAAAGCTAAAAGGACATCCGATCTAGTAAAATTTTTATCTAGACAGCTTTCGGCTAATTGATTTACATTTTTGAAAGATTTTAGTTTTTCATTAGAGGTGTATTTAAAAACATAAATTTCATATTTCTTTAATTGTTTTTTAATATTTTTTACAAATTTTTCAGGCACTTTTTTATCAACTACCAGTCCTATTTTTTTGGCATTAGGGCATAAAGAATTAATTTTTCCAGGGAGAAGTTTTAAAACTCTGAATCCTATAAATATTGAATAATTTGAATCGGGATTTTTTACTTTAATCTCTGTTAGCTTCATAAATTTTTAAGATTTTTTCTACTATTAAAGGTTTGCTAATTTTATTACATGATATTTTGTAATCTGCTAAATTATAAAT
>Ga0307986_10001522_pt1 | contig 16805 bp, 17 predicted proteins | sample EllFjometageno82_FD_203170 | JGI IMG/M metagenome (GOLD analysis project Ga0307986, IMG submission 203170) | Marine microbial communities from Ellis Fjord, Antarctic Ocean - #82 | ecosystem: Environmental > Aquatic > Marine > Unclassified | place: Southern Ocean | collected 2014-10-09
CAAGTTTATTAGGCCAACCAAAATTCATACTTTTATTTTCTAAGTCTTCTCCTCTAATTGTAAAAAAAGCCGTTCTATTCCCTCTTGATAGAGATTCATAACCAAGTGTCGAATCGATAGATATAACCAATCTACATTCGTCGATATACTTGTAACATTTGTGCGTTTCTTTACTTTTGTTTATAAAAGTAAAATCATTACTCATATTTCTATAAAATTTTTCTTCGGAAGGATCGATAGGGAGCGTTCTTCCTAAAACTTTAAATTTAATTTTTTTTTCTTTAAAAATTTTACACAACAGAGGAAAAACAATTTGTACTGGTTTTAGTTGTATTAAATTTTCATTTGTATTTTTAACAGTCGAAATAAATATTACTTCATTGATAGTATTTTTAGAATATTCAAATTTATTACTACGCATAGACCCAATGGTATGTGTTTTTCCAATTATATATTTTTTATATAGATCTTCGTATTTCTTACAAAACAAAAACATTTGATCTACATTAAAGGAATTATACTCTCTTGGGCTTAATTCAGAGAAGATGTCTAAAAGATTATCTCTCCACCCATTTTGAATTAAGATCGTTTCAGTATTTTTTATATATTTTTTTATATTCCAAAATTTTAAATCATTATCAACCATTGTTATAATATAAGACGGACTTAATTCTGATAAAAATGTATAAAAATAAAATTTAGGCTTCCACTTAAAGTTATACTTAATGAACGACTTTAGTAAAATTCTAAAATTAATATATTTAAGACTGGTATCTAGAATATAATAATCTGCTGAATCTAGAAAATCTGCAATAAGTTGCGAGGAATCTTCATTATAAATTACTATAGATTTTTTTCTAATTTTTTTAAAGTTATATCTTGCTTTTAAAAATTGAAAAAAAATTAAATAAATATTTTTAAAATTCATTAAAAGAATTAGTTAAGATTATATTAAATGTTAATTAGTTAATTTTTAAAAAAGACTTAATTAGATTAATTCCATTCTGTCCACTCTTTTCTGGGTGAAATTGGGTTCCGATAACGTTGTCCTTCCCAATTATTGCAGTAATATCTTGTTCTCCATATTTATAATACCCAAGTATATCTTTTTTAATATCTGGCATAGCTCTATACGAATGAACAAAATAAAATTTTTTATCTTTATATTTGTTAGTTTTAATTAGTTTGTGTCTATTGTTGCTTACTTGCGTCTTAATTGGGTGCCAACCAATTACTGGTATTTTTAAGTGAATCTTATTTTGCTTTTTTATCTTAATTACTTTACCTTTAATGATTGAAAGACCTGGACTATGACCAAATTCTTCACCCTTGGACATAAGCATTTGCATACCTAGACAAATGCCTATGAGCGGATTTCCTTTTGTGTAGTGATTTTTAAGAATTTCAAACATTCCTTTTTTCTTTAAACTATCTGAAGCAAATTTGAAGGACCCGTCTCCAGGCAAAACCAAATATGAAGAATCTTTAATTTTTTTTATATTTGACGTAACCTCTGTATTAGCTGAACAAGCATCAAAAGCTCTAAAAACACTTAGAACATTTCCTGCGCCATAATCAATTATAGTCACTTTTTTTTTCATTTTTTAATTCTTAATTCTTAATTCTTCTTAAAAATATTTTTTTATTAAACTCGGACTTAATTCTTTATAATGCAACGCTCTGCCGGATGCTATTGCGTCAACATAAGTAGTTTTTTTTAATTTCTTAATGTGTTCAATCTTACCTAATCCACCTGAAACAATCAGAGGAACTGTGCAGATTGAAGAAACACTAGTAATTAAATCGTAATCAAATCCTTCACCCGTCCCATCAAAATCTATAGAAGTTAATAATACTTCACCTGCACCTAAACTAATTGCTTTTTTTATCCAGTCATTTACTTTTAAACCTGTTCTCTCTCTTCCGCAGTGCGTAAAAACTTCCCAATTTTTATTGAAATCAATTCTTTTAGCCTCTACTGATAAAATAATACATTGTGAGCCAAATCTCTTAGATAAACTTGTAATAATTTTCGGTTTTTTTACTGCAGCTGTATTAATAACAACTTTGTCTGCGCCATTTTTCAAAAGATTATCGGCATCTCGCTCACTTCTAACACCTCCTCCAACAGAAATCGGTATAAAAATATTTTTTGCTGCTTCTTTAATCATTTCTAATAAATTGTTTCTTCCATATAAACTAGCAACACTATCCATTAATAATATTTCATCTACTCCAGATTTGTAATAATCTAAAGCATAGCTGTTTGGGTTGCCAATTTTTCTTAGGCCCTCAAGGTGAATACCTTTAATTAGGTATTCATTTTTGATATCTAACCTTGCAATTAATCTGGGTTTAAACATTTGTCAAAAAATTTATTAGTTAATATTATGTCTTAACTTCCATTTGTTTTCTTTTAACTCCCACAAATGTGGGGACCTGAATTTGTTAGCTAAAAGATTAAAATATTTTGTATTCATTTGAGGGTGTTCAAATTTATCAAATATTTTTGGAAACTCATGCTTGGTTATAGATAAATACTTAAATATTTCTTTTTCAAATCTTTTAGAATACTCACCATCAAACTTTTTAATTAATTTTATGCCTTCCTCTCTGTTTATCTCTTGGTTTCTTATTTCTTGAGATGAGTCATAAGTAGCTCTGCCCATTCCAAATTTAATAAATGTGGTATAGTAATGAAGATCATCAATTTTATCATCAATTGAGGAATATTTACTATAAGTTCCTGCACTTCTTTCCGGTGAGGGCTTGAACCCCCCTTTATCTACTGCAAAATAATAGGCCTCTTGTGGATGCCAAGGTATATAAAAACCTAAATAATGAATTTCTGTTGTGCTTTTCTTAAATTCCCTTGTGGAAATAGGTAAATAATTAGCTAAATCAGATTTTTTTAAACTAAAGTTTTTTATTAATTCCTTAACTTTAATTCCAGAAATACTGCTTTTGTATGGGTCTTTGGTTGTGTAATATTTAGGGTCTTTAATTGGACTAAATTTATTATCTTGATTGCCATACTCTAATGGACTTTCACCATAAAAAACTAATTTAATTTTAAATTTTTGAGCAGCAAGTTTTGGTGTTAAATAATTTTGCCCAAACATAAAAGGTTGAAAAGGATGAAATAAATTTTCGAGAGATAAGCGTGTTAAAAGTCTATGGATTTTAATATTTGGTGTAAATAAAAAGTTATCAAATCCAGTATTAATCCAGGCTTTAAAGTTTTCGTAGCCCCAATCTGTATAAATATGAGGTGCATATGTAATTGTTAAAGGATTCATGCCATATTCATACTTTAGTTTGTACGATGTATAGAAACTATCTTTACCTCCAGAGCCAGGAACGAGACAATCATATGAACCATCGTTTTTTCTATGTTTGTCACAAAGTTTTTTTAATAAATCTTCTCTTTTTTTCCAATCAATTTTTGATTTAAATTCTTGTATGCTGCAAGCGTTGCAAATATTTCTTCTATCAAATTTTAATGATGGTTTTTTTGTATTATGCTTATGCTTATATTCTTTCTCAGAATTTGGTTTTTGATTGCTATAAGTACAGTTGCTACAAAACTTTACATCTTTATTAAGACCATAAAAAGCTTTAGGATTTCTTGCTTTAGGAAGATATAGATTCTTATTAATTTTTTTTGGACTTTCTATGATATATTTTCTTACCAAGCTGTGTAACCTCCATCAACCAATATGTTTTGACCTGTGATGTAACTTGATTTTTCAGAAGATAAAAATAAAATACTCTCCACTACTTCATGTATTTTTCCCATTCTTTTTAATGGAACTTTTTTTGAGTAATTTCTAATAAAAGTTTTATTTTGTCCGCCTAATAAACCTCCAGGACTAATTGAATTAGCTCTAATATTATACTCACCAAGAAAAGTAGATAGATACCTTGTGAGCCCTATCAGAGCTGACTTTGATGTTGAGTAAACAGCTGGTGATGACATTTGTACGCCTTTAAATTTTGAACTTTTGTACAATCTTTTGTCATTACCTAAAACTCCCTGAATTGAAGCAATAGAAACTATATTTCCAGATTTTTGACTAATCATTATTTTTGATATTTCTCTAGACAATAAGAAAGCACCATCGATATTTACACCCATAATTTCTTTCCAGTCTTTAAAATTGAAATTTTGAAAATTTTTAAAAAAATTTTTTAAATTTTTTGTCTTTGTCGCTGCGTTGTTTACAAGTATATCGATTCTTTTGAACTTTTTAAAAATAGATTTAATTACTTTGATTACTTCTTGCTCAAGAGCAATATTACATTTAATTGAAAAAATTTTGCTATTAGGATGGTGAAGTTTTATTTTTTTAAAATTTGAGTTTAATTTTTTAATATCATTATCTAAACCAAAAATGATTGCATCATTTTTAATGTATTCAATTATTAAATCTTGAGCTAGATTTCCAGCAGCTCCAGAAATAACAACTACTTTATCTTTTAAATCTTTGTATTTTGTCATTTTTTAATTTCATTGTTGTGATGAGTAGATTGATAACATTTAAAGTACGTTCCGGATCAATAATTGGTTTTTTTAGCTCTACCATTCTAACAAATGTTTTTAATGTGTTTCGAAAAGCAATAAAATTATCCTCAAAATCAATTTTTACAGATTTTTTCTCTCCAATAATATGAATATTAAAAACTTTTTTTACAGTTCCTAGGCAAATTAAATTTATTAAGATATTAGCTTTACAAAAAAAAGTTATCATATCTACATTTTTTTTATTTCTTGTTATTTTATTAACTTTTAAAATATTTAATTCATCTAAAATGTCAAGCATATGAATACCGTATTTAAAAAAGTCATTAACGACACTTGCTGTGACAATTTTAATTTTTCCAATTTCTTTAATTTTCTTTTTTAAATATTTTGTTTCATTTGCGAATCTTAAACCAGATGTACTCATTAACATTCCCAACCTCAAATATTTTTTAAAAAAATTTAGTTCGCTAACTTTTGATGTAAGGGGTTTATCTATAAAAACTGGGACACCACTTTTTAAAAATAATTTTGAAATTGAGAAATGCATGTCATCTCTAGCAATTATTAACGCGTCTATCTTACCAATCATGTCTTCATAATTTTTAACAGCATATTTTATTTTACAAGCAGCACATAAACTTTTTGTAATTTTTTCATCTTGTGTCCAAGCGTGAGTAATTTTAACGTCATTAATTCCAAAATATTTTTTTGGTTTAAGCTTTAAATATTTTAAAATACCTTTATATTTTGTTTTTTTAAATTCTTTTTCATTATAGCCATTGATAATTGCAGAAAAAGAAAATGGATGGCCATTGTCAAAATTTTTTAAACCTATAATACCTAGTTTCATCACCAAACTGACCAGCCACCATCTACTAAAATATTTTGACCTGTGATAAAAGAACCAGCATCTGAACACAAAAGTGCTACTACTCCTTTTAAATCATCGGGATAACCTATTCTATTTGCTGGGCATTTTTCGGCTAGTCTTTTTATAAACTTTGGGTTTTCTTTAATTGTTTTTGGAAATGGATAAGCTCCAGGACTAATACAGTTAACCCTAATTTTGTATTTAGAAAAAAAACTGGCACAATATTTTGTAAGTTGTACAACACCTGCTTTAGCGGCTCCATAACTTGGTGGATTTGAGTATTTTGGACTATCGTACATTCTATAATCTGGTGCGACGTGTGAATATGCTGATCCAATATTTAAAATATTCCCTCTTTTTTTTTTAAGTAATGGTAAGAAAATTTTAGTAGTTTTAAAAACACCTGTTAAACATGTCTCTATATCATACTGCCAGTCTTCATTGTTAATTGATTCAAAAGTATTTTTTTTTCCAGACCAACCACAGTTTATTAATACATCTAACTGATTGTTAAATTTTTTACTTACAAAGTCTTTTAATTTATTAATAGAAACTTGATTGGTTATATCGACTGGATGAAAAACAATATCCTTGTTATTATTTTTTTTAATTTTTTCTATTACTAATTCACCTTTTTTTTTATTTCTGCTTGATACGACTATACTTGCACCTAATTCCATTAACGATAATGTCATGGCTTTGCCTAAATATCCGGCTCCTCCAATAATTAATACTTTTTTATTCTTCATTGAAAACAGATCTTTAAGAGATTTTGATTTATTTTTTTTCATTAAATTTTATATACTTTTCCAATTAACTTAGTTTAATTTAATTCAATGTGTAGTATTGACTGTGGAAGCATTAAATTTAGACCATTTACAGAAATATTTTTTTTATTAATATCTTTAAATGTCCAAGAACGAACATAATCTTTTTTATTTTGTTTTCTTGCAGATTTCAATAAAAAATCTTTAAAATAAAATTTTTTTATTTTTTTATTTTTTTTTAAATATCTTGAAACAGTGTCTTTCGAAAAAATATTCCAACCCGACTCTAATTCACTTTTATGCTGGTTCTCACTTCTCCTATATTTTACATACACATCAATTGGATAGTTGTTAAATAACGCAAAAATATATATGTCACCTTTTTTTTTAGTAAATCTAATTAAATTATTTATTACAGTTTCAAATTTATCAAAAATTGATAAAACGCCACTCATAATGGAAATATTTACACTTTCAGGCTTAAATAAATTTTTTTCTAAAACTGAGCCTTTAATAAATTTAGTTTTATCATCTTCTCCAACTGTTTTTTTTGATTTTTTTATTAACTCAGATAGAACATCCACACCATATAAATTTGCGTTCTTAAATTTTTTTCTGATATTATATATTAGTTCCCCGTTAGCACATCCAAAATCACTTATAGCACCGCTATAATTTGATTTTCTTTTTAATTTAATATTTTTCTCAATTAGTTTTATTAAATCTAAATGAGCTTGTTTAGGATTTTTATAATTATTTTCTTTTAAATAAAGAATATCGTGTTTCCTAACTATCTTATAGTCTATTAGCTTGCTTCTTTTTTTATTTTTCATTAAAATTTTCTACTATATAATTAGCATATTGAATATCCTTAGCATCATCTATTTCAACTTTATTTTCACCTGAATAAACAAAAGAAATCGACTTGCCAAACAATAATCCTTTTCTTAAATTAATTCTAGGATTAATTTTAAAAGCATATAATGATCCGTCCAACTCATAAGCTAAATTTAGTTGTTGCCTGGGTTCCCAAGCTTTTTTTTTTGAATGTGATACTGGGCGACCAAACCTATCAATATGCCAACACCGGTCTGGATGAGTTTTTGCTGGCTTAAACGTAGCTATAGAGTCTGAATTGGTTTCTAACATTTTCGTAATACACTTAGTAATTAATTTTTTTTCTCTAAAAGGAGATGTTGGCTCTAATAAGACTAATATATCAGGTTCATATTTAATTTCTAATTTTAAATACTTTAAAAATGATTCTATTGTGTCAGATACTAATGATTTATCACCAGAATATTTTTTTTTTCTTGTGTGTACTTCAGCACCATAATGTTTTGAATAAAAAGAAATATTTTTGTCATCAGTAGATACAAAAACTCTATCGACAATTTTTTCATTTTTTGCTGTTTCTATAGACCAGGCTACTAAAGGTTTTGTCCCAAACAAATATAGGTTTTTTGATTTAATTCCTTTACTACCGCCCCTAGCTGGAATTAAAACAACAATTTTTTTTGTGTTAATTAAATTTTTTTTGTGCTTTTTCATATTCTTTCGTGTCACCAATGTCTAACCAATTTTCAAACATAGGGAAAATAATTGTTTTTTGTTTTTTCTTTTTAATTACTCTGAACAGTTCAGGCATCTCAGTCTTTTTATTTTGTTTTATCATTTTTTTGACTTTATATTTAAAAACATAAATTCCTGCATTAACATATGTTTCCTGAGTAGGTTTTTCTTTTATAGATTTAATTTTAATTCCATCAGTCTTAATTACTCCGAAAGGATGTTGCCAAAAAAATCTTCTTACTGCCATTGTTGCGGTAGACTTATTTTCTAAATGATGTGCTAACAATTGTGGAAAAGAAATATCTGTTAAAACATCTCCGTTACAAACAATAAAATCGATTTTTTTTTTTGGATAAAATTTTGATATGCAGCCAGCTGTTCCTAAAGGTTTATTTTCCTCGATATAGTTAATGTTTACTCCAAAATTTTTTCCGTTACCGAAATATTCCTTTATCATGTTGCCAAGATAGTGGGTTGATATAAAAATATTCTTAAACCCTTCACTCTTAAATTTATTTACAATATGTTCTAATATAGGTTTTCCTAAAATAGGAAGTAGTGGCTTTGGACAATTCTTTGTAATGGGATAGAGCCTTTTACCAAATCCTCCTGCCATAATTATAATTGGATTGTCATATGAAGCTGTTACTTCGATGGTTTCAGAAAAGAAAACGTTAATTAAATTTTTTTTTTTATCTAAAACTGGGATTTGATTAATCTTATAAATTCTTAGTAGTGCTCTTGCTTTTTTATAAGATAGATTTGAATCAACTGATAAATAGTTTTTGTTCATTATATTATTTACGGGACTATCTAAGCTAATCTTCTTTAATATAGCTTCTCTTATGTCACCATCAGTTAAAGTGCCTAAAAGTTTTTTATTTTCACATATAAAACATATTTGCAAACTTGAGTTAGCTAGATTTCTAATAGCTTCTTTAATGGTATTTTGTTTTTTAATTATTGCTTTTGAAAAAATATTTTTTTTCATTATTGGTTTAAATCAAAAAATTTCTTATGGATTATTTTCATAAATTTAATTTTTTTTAAAATTAAAGTAATTTTTTTTGCAGCACCACCATTACCATACGGATTAATAATATTTTTTAATTTTTTTTGATTGTTTTCATTAAATACAAAATTTAAACATTTTAAAATATCATTTGAGTTTGGCTTGCAGTCAATAACAGAAGTGGCTTTAATTCTTCCTTTTTGTCGGCTTCCAATATTAATACTAAATTTTTTGAAAGAAGGCATTTCAAGTAAACCACTTGAAGAATTACCTATCATGCAGTTTACTTGCTTACAACAGGAATAATAATTTTTTTGCCCTAAAGATTTAATTAAAAATGAATTTTTTTTTAAACTTATAAAATTTTTGATCAATTTAGTAATAGTGCTCGACTCCATGTCTGAGTTGGGCATAGTAAAGATTATAGTTGTATCTTTAAGTTTTTTTAATGCGTTTATTAGGTGCTTAAAATTGTTTTGAGATGATTTTTTACTTAAAGTTTCTGGGTGGTAAGTAACTAAAATACTTTTTTTTAAAAATTTTAATTTTAATTCTTCTTCTAATTTCTTTTTGTTTAATAATTTTTTGTTCTGAATACTGTCAACTCCCAAACCACCAACACAATGAACATTTTTAGGACTCTCACCCATCTGAATAATTCTTTTTTTATATTTTTCTGTTGCAGCGAAATGTATGTGAGACATTTTTGTGATAGAATGCCTAAATACATCATCTATTACGCCCTCTGTTAATTCACCTCCATGAATATGACCAATTGGAATTCTGCATAAAGTTGCAGCTATAGCAGCTATTAAAATTTCATACCGGTCTCCCAACAACAAAATAATATCAGGCTTTAGTTGCTCATAATTTTTGACAAGTCCTGTTAAAGCAATAGACATTGATTTTCCTATTCCTTGAGAGGTATCGTTGAATAATTTTAAATCAATTTTTCTATCTATCTTTATGAGGTCTTTACTTATTTCATTTACTGTAGAGCCATATTTACTAGAAAGATGTGAGCCTGTTACGATTAGTTGTAGATGAAAAAACTTATCTTTTTTAAGTTTTAACAACAATCTACTAAGCAAACCATATTCAGCTCTAGAGCCGGTTACAGTACAAATTTTTTTAAATTTTGACATTTTCTTCAGGTATAAAATTAAATTTCGATTTTTTTCCAATTACTTTGTCCCACTCTGCGGCAGAGACTCCGATTTTAGAACGTTTTGTTGTAATGTTTTTTTCTGAAAATTTTTGGCCTTTGTAGATATGATTTCTAGCGACTATGTATTTTCTAACATATTTGATGTTAGCTAACTCTGCTTTGTAGGGTTTTTTTCTACTACTGCCTAACATTTTTTCTATGAGCCTAATTCCTTTAGTGAGTTTATTTAATTCACTAGGTAAGAGGCTGGCTTTATGATCGGGGCCACTTAATTTCCTGTTTAGAGTGAAATGTTTTTCAATTACTTTTGCACCTAAAGCTACCGCTACAAATGATGCTTGTAATCCTAAACTATGATCAGAATATCCAGTTTCAATATTTAATTTTTTTTTTAAATAGCTGATGGATAAAAGATTAAGATTCTCTATACTTGCAGGATATTCTGTGCTGCAATGTAAAACTATAATATTTTTTTTGTTTGTTCCGTAAGCTATTAAAATTTTTATTGCTTTTTTTATTTCTTCCAAAGAAGCCATGCCAGTTGATAAGATAATTTTTTTATTTAATGAGGCAATTTTTTTTAAGTAAGGGATATTTGTTATTTCTCCTGATGGAATTTTTAGAGTATTTAGTTTTAATTTTTTTAGAAAATTAATGCTTTTAATGTCAAATGGGCTAGATAAAAAATTAATTTTTTTTATTTTACACCTTTTTATAATTTCATAATGATCATTTTCTGATAATTCGTATTTTTTTAACAATTGATTTTGAGAATAAATTTTTTTTACGTTTTTTTTTTGATATGTAGCTAAACTTAAATTTTTTTGAACTAAGTCTTCAGTGGAATATGTTTGAAATTTTACAAAATCTGCTTTAGCTTTAGCGGCACAATCAACTAACTTTAAAGCCAAATCAATTTTTCCGTTATGGTTTACGCCAGCTTCTGCAATTATAATTGTCTTCATAATCTGAATTAAACTTTTGAATTATTAACAATATCTTTTGTTATTTTGCTTCCCATTTTTATGAAGCAGTTGTTGCCGATTTTAACATTGTTACAAATAATTGATCCGCTTCCTATGAATGTGTTTGAACCAATAGTAACACAACCATTAATTATAGCGCCTGTTGATATATGTGAGTTGTTGCCAATGATAACATCATGCTCAACTAATGAATTGGTATTAATAATACAATTAGCACCTATACTTACATTAGAATTTATCACCACGTTGTGAAATATTATAGTCCCAGGTCCTATAGTTGATTTTTTTGAAACATAAGAAATTGGAGATATAATTTTAGGAATTTTAAACTTTAATTTTATAATTTCATTAAAAACTCTATTTCTTGAAATGTGTTCATGAACGAAACCGATGGAAACTATTGCTTTATCAACATGTTTTCGAATTTGTTTTAAATTCTTTTCGCTACCAAGATATTTATACTTTTTATTATATTTTGAAATAGGTTTAATTTTATCAATTAAACCATGAATAGAATATTTTTTTTGTAGCTCAATAACGTCAATACAAGAGTTGGCATGTGTACCTGCGCCAATCAAAATTATTTTTGATTTCATTTTTTATTTAATTTTAAGTCCCTTGCTGTTGAAAAATACCCTTTTACTCTTTGAATAATTTAAATATTTTTCAGGTGTATAAAATCTTTGTCCGGGTTTGATGCTTCTAATAATATTTTTATTATTTTTTTCAAAAATTCCTTCAATTATAAGACAATTATTATCTCTACACGCTACAACTATCCACTGTTGGTCGTGTCTCAAAACTAATCCAGACATAAAAGGATGGTTTTTACCTTCTCCGCCATGTAGTTGAACTTTTTTAATTTTACATTTTGTATTTCCTATCATGGTTGACGCACCAATGTACGGATCATCAAATGCATTAATAAAGTTGAATATCTCTTCTGATGACTGACTCCAATCGATCCATCCATCCTTTTCTGCGTATAGTCTAGGGTTGTATCTTCCAATATAATTAGGTTGCTCTAACAGATTATATTTTTTATCCTTAATTAAATTTGAAACAAATTTTTTATAAAATAAGATAAACTTACTATTATAAAAATTATAAAAGTCTTTAGGTATTTTACACTCATAAGGGTACAAAAATTTTTCATAGTTTATAATAGGACCTTTATCAATTTTCTTAGTGACTAGATGCACAAGCTGCACACATATTCTATCGTTTCTCATAATATTCCATGAAAAACCCCCGCTACCTGAGTCAAAAGGAAGCCTAGCTCCATGAAAATTTATTATGTTTTTTTTAAAAAAATTATTTATTAAGTTCTCACTAAAAATCCACCTTGATGCTAATGAAATAAATAGAGTCTCTTCAATTTTATATCTTGATTTTATGTAAGTTTTGAAATTTTCATTTAGCTTAATAAATTTTTTAAAATTTAATGATTTGTCTATACTTTTGACTTGATGGGGGGAGGTTATAATTTCACTAGTTATACCCAATTGTTTATTAAAATTAATGAATTCTTTTATGCATTGGTCTTCTCCTAAAAATACAATATTTTTTAAATTTTTAAAACTAAATTTATTATTTTTTAACATTCACAATCTTTTCTATTTCTTTACCCAGATTACTATAATCTGAACTAGTTTTATTTAGCCAAATTGGTATTGCTATGGAATTTTCTAATAGCGTTTTTGTTTTTTTTAATTTTTTTATTTGTGTAAAGCTTAAAGCATGATCCCAAAAAAATGCACAATGCCATTTAATGGCATCAGGTAGATTTTTGGTGCCAAATCCTTTTTTGTTTAATAATTTAACTATAGTTTTTCTCGCTTTTATATTTTCACAACTGAATATAAAAGTATCATAAATTTGAACAGATTTGTTTGGTATTGATCTAAAATTTAAAGATGTACCTTTTATTTCTTTTATTAGTGCAGTATATCTTTTTTTATTTTCTTTAATAATATAATTAAGTTTTTTTAGCTGAACTTTACCAATTGCTGCTTGTAACTCTGTCATTCTAAAGTTAAAGCCCGTAATACTCTTTGTGTCCATTCCTCTCGAAAATTTTGGATTTAATTCATGGCCATGATCATGATACTCATTACAATATTTAAAAATCTTTTTATCATTAGTAAAAATCATTCCTCCTTCTCCAGTGGTAATAGTTTTACCATGATCAAAACTAACAACACCAACATTTCCAAGGCAACCTAGATACTTGTTGTTATACTTGGCACCCATAGATTCACAGTTATCCTCTAAAACTGGGATTTTTTTTTCTTTCGCTATCTGGAGGATGTCATCCATTTTTGCAGAAACGCCAAGCATATGAACTGGTATAATTGCTTTGGTTTTTTTTGTAATAAGTTTTTTTAATTCAATTGGACACATATTGTAAGTTTCATCAATATTCACTAATATTGGTTTAGCACCACACTCGATTATAGCTTCTACAGTTGCTATAAAATTGAATGCCTGTGTAATAACTTCGTCACCATTTTTTACACCTAAAGCCTTTAAAGCTATTAATGTAGCTGAAGTTCCACTTGTTACTGCTAGTGAATATTTAGACCCTACTTTTTCTCTTGCCTTGAGTTCAAATTCTCTCACATGAAATTTTTTTCTAAATTTTTTGAAACCATGTGCAAATAATACTCCCCCCTCTGAAAAAACTTTATTCACGGCTTGTCTCTCTAATTTATTTATTAATTCAAATCCTGGCATTTTTTTCTCTAAGTTTTAATTGACTTGTTAAACTTTTTTTAAAATTATTGGTTCTCTTTTTATCGTAGGGACTAGTTTGAGGTTTGACACAAAAAGTCCAACCGGCTCTATTATCTTTTGAATAATTTTCTTCACTACCATGCACGATTAAAGAGCTATGTATGGCCATATCACCCCTGTTTAAATTCAAGTATTCTTTTTTGAATGTTTTAAGAATTTTTTTATTTTTAACAGTTTGGGAAGTTCCTTTGCTGTAAGTAGGCACGTGAGGAACTAAACCTAATTTATGTGAACTATTAAAATAGTATACACTTCCATTTTTTTTATTTGCATCATCTAATGCTATCCAAAAAGTAAATCCTTTGTTGCCTTTAACGTTCCAAAAAAAATCATCTTGATGGGGGGGTGCTTTAAGACCTTTTTTTTTTGGTTTTTTAAACAACTCACTTGCTCTTAACTCAGGTTTTAAATTTCCAAATAACAAATATGAAAGTTTAAAAAGCCTACCTTTTAAAAAAAAATTTTTAACCTCTGAACACTCTTGGAGTGCATGCAAAGAATGAATTTTATTAAAATCTTTTGAATTATCAACGTAATTAATATCTCTACCTTTAAATTTAAGATGATTATTTTTTAAATAATTAAAAATTATTTTTTTATATTTTGATGTATCTTTTTTTGTTAAAAAATTTTTAAAAATAGTCCAGCCTTTGTTTTCTAAATCGTATTTTATTTCACTTATATCCATTTTATTTTTTTTAATTTCTTAAAAATTTAATAACACTTGGGCTGCTAGGAAGATTTATTATTCTATTTTCTAGATCATTTGTGTTTTTGAGTTCCATTTTTGGAAACCTTAGCATATGTTTTGATTTATGAACAGGTCGCCATACAGGCCTAATATTCAAATTTTGTTTGTGGGCTAAATTTATAAACTTATCTCTGATTTTTTTATTATTTTTGTTCAAAATAATTGTCTGTAACCAGTAATTACTTTTGCAATATTTTGCTTCTTCAAATAATTTAAATAATGTTTGATTTTTGAAGATCTTTTTATAAATCAAAAAAATCTTCCTTTTTTTTTTTATAAAAAATTGTAATTTTTTTATTTGGGCAATACCTAGTGATGAATTAAGACTTGGCATTCTGTAGTTGTAACCTATTTCATTATATTCATATTTCCATTTATGATTAATTTTGTTTATTGTAGAAAGAGAAAATATTCTTTTAGCTAGTTTTTTATTATTTGTTAAGATGGCTCCACCGGCTCCTGTAGTAATAATTTTATTTCCGTTAAAACTTAAAACTCCCATGTCGCCAAAAGTTCCTACATGTTTTCTTTTAAAATAGCTTCCAAGTCCTTCTGCAGCATCTTCAATTAAAAAAAGTTTAAATTTTTTTGCAATAGTTTTTATTTTATCAATTTTACAAGGATGCCCAAATATGTGTAGTGGTGCGATTGCTTTGATCTTTCTTTTTGTAATCTTATTAAAACATACTTTTTTACGAACAGTTGAAATTTTATTCAAGTAGATTAAGAGTCTATCTACATCTATTCCTAAAGTGTCATATTCGACATCCACAAAATGTGGTATCGCTCCTAAATAAAGACAGGCATTAGCAGTAGCTATATAATTAAGTGAAGGCATTAAAACTTCATCTCCTTTTTCTATCCCACATGCAATCAAGGCCAAATGTAAAGCTGAAGTCCCACTATTAGTTGCAATTGCATATTTTACATTAGTAAGCTGTGCAATTTTCTTTTCAAAAATATTTGTGGTATTGCCTGCGGTAGAAACATTTTTTAGTGATATCGATTTATTTAAAATTTTCTTTTCATCTTCATCGAAAAAAGGTTCATGTAAATTTAATTTATTTTTAATTAATTTATTTTTTAACATGTAAGAAAGAGACATTTTTTTATAATTATTTGACATGATCTAATATATTAAAATTTCCTCGAATTGTTAAAGAGTTTTCGTTTAGATACCTGCTATTAGGGTGATGTAAAATACCAAGTACTTCTTTAATACCGTATTGCACAGAGTGGTCAGGTTTAAAACCTAAAATATTATTCACTTTTTTAAATGAAACTCTGTAGTCTCTTTTATCTGAACTTTCTTTTTTAAAAATAATTTTAGTTTCAGGTAGAAATTTCTTTACTAATTCAGCTATTCCTTTTTTAGTATAATTATTTTCATCACTACCAACATTAAATATTTGGCGATTTGTTAATTCATTTTTTGCATTTATAACTTTTATGATTAAACTAGAGAAATCTTTAACGTGACAGTATGGACGCCATGTATCAGCATCAAATAGCTCTATTTTCTTTTCCCTAAACATGGAGTAACAGAAGTGATTTAAGGTCAAATCAAATCTCATTCTAGGAGAATAGCCAAAAGCTGTCGCAAATCTTAAAATTGTAGGAGAATATTTTGTATTTTTTTTTGAAAAAAGATAATTTTCAATAAATACCTTAGCTGTTGCATAGGGAGATATTGGCTTTAACTCGTGATCTTCGTTCACAAGTACGGTGTTGTCTGTTATTCCGTAGTTGGAGCATGTAGAAATAAAAATAACTTTTTTTATATTTTCAAATTGATCAAGTGTATCAATTAAGTTAACCAAGCCATCTATGTTTATTGATTGAGATAAAGCTAAATATTTTTTTGTAATGTATTCACCAACCAACCCACCAAGAATTACAACACTATCTATATTTTTAAGATATTTTGACACCTCCTTTGTGTCTCGAAAATCTAATGATATAAAATTTTTATTTGCATTCTTATTTCTGTTAACGCCATTTTTTTGATCTGGATAGATCTCAAAATCAATATTAATTACTTCATAATTTTGCTTGAAAAGATCTTCAACAAGTGTAGTTCCTATATATCCTGACCCTCCGATCACTAAGATTTTTTTCATTTTAATAATTCATCTTTAGTAGAATTTTCTGTTACAATATATTTACCATCTACTAGCTTTATAACTGTATCAGCATATTTAACATGCCCAATTTCATGAGTAATATTAATTATAGTCATTTTTTTAGATAGTTTTTGTAAGTATCTATTAATAATTTCTGCTGAACCTACATCTATAGAACTTAACGCCTCATCTAGAATTAAAATATCTGGATTTCTTGCGATGGCTCTAGCTAGA